>Ga0214917_10004158_pt1 | contig 16288 bp, 9 predicted proteins | sample LL_1208_BB_MetaG_FD_177983 | JGI IMG/M metagenome (GOLD analysis project Ga0214917, IMG submission 177983) | Freshwater microbial communities from Lake Lanier, Atlanta, Georgia, United States - LL_1208_BB | ecosystem: Environmental > Aquatic > Freshwater > Lake | place: USA: Georgia | collected... | reverse complement strand
TAGTGCTTATGTTCCTCTCGATTTCGTCAAACAACCGATAAATTTGCTAAATAGCGAAGTTGTAGTATGTTACACTTCGTGAGCAGAGCCTTTCTCCTCCTTGGCGTTCTGGCTCTGGCTCTGCCATTTTCCCTCCACGCGGGCCTCGGACTGCAGCGTGATGCCTACGGCGTATGGGACCGGGAAGGAGGGCACTCGATATCCACTTATCCCTATGTCCGAGGGCAGGAATATGCGGCGGAGTGGACGGCAATCAATCCAGCCAGGAACACCTTTAACTGGGCAGCGTTGGATACCCTGTTGCAGTTGGCCTACGATCAAAACCAGAGATTTTTCGTCAAGATCCAGCCCGTCTCTGCGACGACCATGCCACCTTGGATTTTCACGGCGGGCGTTCCAAAAATCACATGCCCTTCGTACACCTATGGATACTATCTGGATCCTGAATTTAAAATCTACTTTGAAGAAATGGTGCAGGCGCTTGGTAAACATCTGCGCGAGGAGATTCCGGCTTATCTGGCGAATAACGTCTCTTTCGTTCGCGTGGATACCGGCGCCACTGGGGACGAAGAGCCGTATGAAGGTTCGGACGTCAGCTCTGTTCCGGTTGAGTATCAAATTAGCGCCAGCGGATGGAAGGGTTATAGGTTGTGGGCTTTCAGTGTTTATGACCAGGCCTTCCAGCACGGCACGGGACCTCAAATTCCACTGCTCTTTCAAAATATCGAGGTGCCTGCCTATCAGACCGAGCTGGACTGGGTGATTGCCAATGTAACGTCCGGATTTGGGGCAAAGTATGGCGGACAGGTTCGCGGGCACCATTTATCGGAATCCAGAAACGTGCCGGACTCGTTCAAGGCGCTTTCCATGGATACACCGTCCAGGTTTTTCTCCGTCAACGAGATGGATCAGACTTGGTTAAAACCCTATTTCCAACTCAACCTCAAATTGGGCATGTACTGGTGCGCGGTGGAACAACTCAACGCTGGTATGACGATATGGGATTGGAGTGGTTCGGTGATGGAGGGCGCGGCGGCCAATGACATCGTCTCTAGTGCCGAGTTTTTCAACACCTGGGCGGCGGAACTTGACCCGCTAACGGCCCGAGGAGGATTCTGTATCTTCCACGAAGGACTCGCTTCCGACGATACAGATAAGTTTCCAGAAGCAACCTATGGATCGCCGGCAAATAAGACCAATACCGCCCGCTACACGGCGATCTGCGCGGCCTATGCCAGCCAAGGTGCCAAGATGGACGATTTGAACGCGGCCCCCTTAGGACAAGTTGCGCAGCGCAGAGCGCAGATTGGATTCAACGATGCCGGTTGGGGGATTTGGCCTGGGAACTATGAACGCTTTATAACTCAGTTGAACCCGGACTCCACCAGTAAGGGACTCTGGCGCGTCAACGGAACTTTGACGACCAGCTCGCATCCGTACGACCGCTTCGCGCGAGGCTTCGACAGCGCCACTGGCAGGAATACGATGTATTTCGACATCAACGACAACCTGCTGCCTTCAGCGGGCCAGCGGGTTAGGCTTTCCGTGGACTATCTGGACCGAGGCACCGGCCAGTTTGCCCTTAAATACGATGCCGTGGGCAACAGCCAGAAGACCGCGCTTACGGTCACTAAAACTAACACCAATACCTGGAAGACCGCATCGGTTGTGGTCACGGACTGGGCCTTCAGAAACAGCAGCCCAAACGGTGTTGACCTGACATTGATTAATCTCGATTCAGACGATGATATTTTCCACAAGTTGGAAGTGACCAAGCTAGCCCATGTCCAGATCGGCACCGTTGGCATGGGCACGGTCAGCGCTCGCACGGACGCCGGAACCTACTCGCCGGTCGTAGGTGACGACTTCGCCGAGAGCCAGCGCTTGGAATTGACGGTGACTCCTGCTTCCGGATGGACATTCACCGGATGGAGCGGCGAGTTGACCGGGACCAGCACCCGCCCGTTTCTTTTCCCGACTAAAGATTCGCGTGTCACGGCCACCTTTGCTCGGACTTCGGCTACCCCTCCGAATAGCGTGCCTCTGTTCAGCGCCGATCCGATCGGCAAGAACGCCGCCCTGGTCAATGGAGTCTACTCGGGAACCCTCTCGGGAAATGCTAGCGATCCGAACAGCCAGGCCTTGACCTTCTCCAAGGTTTCCGGCCCCTCCTGGCTCAGCATCGCCTCCAACGGGACGCTCTCTGGAACACCGCAGATCGCCGATCTGGGCCTCAATCGATGGACGGTGCAGGTCAGTAGCTCCGGTGGCATGGACACTGCGATTCTCCTGATCGATGTTACCGCGCCCGGTTCTAATCCACCCTCGGGGCTGAGCTATTCCAGCCCTCCCGTTTACACCAAGGGTACGGCGATCGCGAATCTCTCCCCTTCGACCAGTGGCGGTGGCGTGGTGAGGTATGCGGTCACGCCCAAATTGCCAAGCGGCATAAGCATGAACAGCATCACCGGCATTATTAGCGGCACACCTTTGGCACCAACACCGGCGACCCCCTACACCATCACGGCCACTAATCCTGACGGTTCAAGCACCACCTCACTCAGTATCACGGTCATCGATATAGCCCCCTCCGCACTGACCTATTCCAGCAATCCCGCAACCTATCGAATAGATCAGGCGATCACTTTGAATGCTCCCACCAACAGTGGTGGAGCGGTGGTTTCTTACGCGGTCTCGCCCGCCCTACCAGCCGGTCTGGCTTTGAGCACTACCACCGGCATCATTAGCGGCACACCGACGGCACTTTCTACGAGCGCCAACTACACTATCACCGCCACCAACACAGGCGGCTCGACGACTGCCCAGCTGAACATTGCCGTCGAAGAAGGCGGCTACCGTAATTCCAACTTCATCACGATCAATGACGATGCCGCGGCCTTGCCCTACCCATCCGCGATCGTTGTGCCGACAACGGCCGGAACCATCACCAAGGTCACGGTCACGATTTATGGCCTCACTCACGCTCGGCAAAACGATTTGGACATTCTGCTGGTCGGGCCACTAGGGCAGAAAGTGTTGCTGATGTCGGATGTTGGCGCGGGTGCGTCTGTCGCAAATGTGAATCTAACGTTCGATGATGCAGCCGCAGTTTCCCTAACGACCGACGCGGTTCCCATTACTACCGGGACCTACAAACCCACTGATAGCGGGGCAACTTCCGATGCATTCTCAGCGCCAGCTCCCGCTGCGCCGTATGGCTCGACCCTGTCGGTTTTTAACGGAACGATTCCCACGGGGACTTGGAGCCTCTACGTGATGGATGACCGAGGAATCAACACCGGCAGCATCAGCGGAGGATGGAGACTATCACTGCAGACCGCCGCGCCGATCGTCGCCGCTCCCTCAGCGCTGAGCTACTCCAGTAACCCCGCCACGTATACTAAGGACACGGCGATCATGGATAACATGCCAACTAGTAGCGGTGGAGCGGTGGTTTCGTATGCGGTTTTACCAGCTTTGCCGGCAGGTCTCACGCTAAACACTTCTACTGGTGTCATCAGCGGCACGCCGACAACCCTTACTGCCATTGCCAACTATACCATCACCGCTACCAATACTGGCGGTTCCACGCCCACTTCGTTGAGCATCGCGGTGGTCTCGGCCTATACCGCATGGTCGACCCAATATAACCTCGTTCAGGGTCCGACTGGGGATGACGATGGTGATGGAAACTCGAACTACTTAGAGTTCGTCGCCGGTCTCGTGCCCACCAATGCCAGTTCCGTGTTTAAAATTTCGGTTTCCTCTGTACCAGGTCAGCCGAGTCAAAGGGCCATCGTGATGAGCCCAATCATCAGCGGTCGTACCTATACGGTGAAAAGTAGCGAGTCCCTGCAACCGGCAAACTGGATTCCACTTAGCGGCTCGACTTCGAGCGATAATGGCAACGAGCGCACCGTCATCGATACCGCAGCCAACGAGGCAAAAAAATTATACGTGATCGAAATCAGCATTCCTTGAGTCAATAATGATGCAGCACGACCAAAGAATATATGAACAGCGCGAAACTCTCATGGATCAGCCACGTTATATTTTGACTCGGGGCTAATCCGTTCGTCATAAACCCGTCCGCTCTGCTAATTCTAAAAAGTAACTTATGGCCAACCCTGCCCACGGATACATCACCAGAACCACACAATGAAATTCCCGCAGTCTCATGGATTCTCACTGCCTAAACTTTTCATCATCGCTCTGCTTTTTGCAATGAGTTATGCAACCGCAATGGACCGCCCCCCCTGGGCGGGCTTCTTTGCCAATTGCAAAAACGATCAAATCGATTCAGTGAGGTTTCCTTTTATTAAAGGGGAGGCGGATCGAGTGAAGTGGGCGGATATGGAGCCCAAGCCCGGGGAATATGACTGGTCGCAAATGGATTCTCACATCCGCAATGCCGTTAAGGGGAACTATTACTACTACTTCGTCCTTTGGACCGGACCGCACGCCCCGGAATGGATTTATGAAAAAGGAGTGCCGAAAGTGGCTGTGGGTGGAGGCAAGGGGAAGGAATCCTTTCCCTACTACCTCAATGAAAACTACATCAGGTACTTTCACGGGTTTATCGGCAAGCTAGCGGATCATATCGCCTCTCTCCCTGAGGCTGAACGGAAAGCTTTTGCGTTCATTCAACCAGCCTTTGGTTCGACGGGTGACCGCCAGCTTTACAAGGGCGTTCCCAAAGACCCGAAATACATCATCAATGCCCAGCAGTATTTGGAATTCTGTAGCGGAGCAACAAAACGGTTTTATGAGGCTTTCGATAAACCAGAACTCAAACACATCAAATTCCTCTTTAATATTGCCGATGAGAGTAGTCCCGGAGAGGCGAAGGCCAAGGGAGCAAGAGCTGGGGAACAGCTTTTCGCAAACTGGCTTCGCCAAAACTATCCGATCGAACTCCGGAAACAGCAATTTACGATCGCCATCGGTTATCAGGCCAATGGCGAAATCGAGCAGGACACCGAGTTGCGCCCCGCTTTTTATGGGTTGAATGGTAAAGAACCCGATTTTGTGCGCGGCGAGTTTTCCAAATTCGGGCAGGGCGGTATTTTTGAGGAAAATCCAATCTGGAATTACTATTGGACCGCCATCTCCACAGTGGACCGGGGGCTTGATCTCTGGGAAGTCGATTACCGCACTGTGGAAACTGGCAAATACGATGAGGGATTTGCGTTCGCTAACCGCTATTCCTACTACAAGCGACCTCAATCCAGCCCGTATGCCTTTATCGCACTGCGTGATGTACTTGATAGTGCGGATACCGGCCGCTTTCCTGAAGGGGCATATGGGAAAGCTGTGCAGAGCAACGAAGAGCGGGTGAAGAAAATTGAATCCGAATTCCAAAAGTACGGTGCAAAAGTCGGTGACTTAGATGCGGCTACATCCCTTTCAGGATCCAATTATCTATTTGAGGCCAAAGCGATGAACGATGTCGGCTTCGGGTTGATTGCCAGAAACTACAGCCGGTTCATTACCCAGATCGATGCGAATCAAACCAGTGTCGGATTGTGGCGGGTCGGGCCAGCGGATCAGCCCTACGGTCGTTATGCGCGGGGGTTTGAAAATGCCAGTGGACGGAAACGGATGGTTTTCGATCTTGATGACAAATTTCTTCCCCACGGAACCCATGGCCCAATCACTCTAAAACTCATTTACTTGGATCAAGGGACCGGAATATTCTCCGTCCGTTATGATTCCTCAGCCGATCCCGACAAAACCGCGGTTACCATCACCAAAACCAACAGCGGTAGGTGGGTGACCAAAAGCATCACCATTGCCGACGGAGAGCTTGTTAATCGAGGTCCCCTCAGCAGCGATTTCTCCTTGGTGAATGAGGATGAGGAGGACGATGTCTTCCACTTGATTGAAATCACGAAATGAATCTAAGGATAAAAAACATACTTGTTACTCTTGCCGCTGTTTTTGTGGCTGGTCCGGTCTATCTCGAATCCGCTGAAGTGGGGAAGTCATTAGAGAAACCCAACATCCTTTTTGCGATTGCAGACGATTGGTCGTTTGGCCATGCGGGAGTTTACGGATGCAAATGGGTCAAGACGCCGACTATGGATCGCGTGGCCCGAGACGGTATACTTTTCACCCAGGCCTACACGCCAAACGGCAAATGTTCCCCTTCACGCGCGAGTGTCATCACCGGTCGCAATCCTTGGCAGCTGAAGGAGGCGGGCAACCACTGGTCCGTTTTTCCACCCGAGTTCAAATCCTACCAAGAAGCGTTGGGCGAGCAGGGTTACTTTGTTGGAATGACCGGCAAGGGCTGGGGGCCAGGTATCGCTAAAAATGCGGCGGGCCAGAATCGCGAGATGACGGGAAAGTCTTTTGAGGAGAGGAAGTTTCCCTCCAAGATCACGAAGGGAATGTCTCGGACCGATTATGCAGGGAATTTCAACGACTTCCTGGATGCTGCACCCAAGGGGAAGCCTTGGTCCTTCTGGTATGGAGGTCATGAGCCACACCGTGGTTATGAATATGGTTCCGGCGTGGCCAAAGGCGACAAGAAGATCTCCGATATTGATCGCGTGCCCGCATGTTGGCCGGACACCGAGGAGGTGCGCAACGACATGCTCGATTACGCGTTTGAGGTGGAAAATTTCGATCTCCACTTAGGGCGAATGCTCGCCGAGTTGGAGAAGCGGGGCGAACTCCAGAACACCATCGTGGTCGTGACCTCCGACAACGGCATGCCGTTTCCGCATTGCAAAGGCTATGCCTACAACAACTCCGACCACTTGCCGCTGGCCATTATGTGGCCCCAAGGTATCTCCAAGCCGGGTAGGGTAGTGGATGACTATGTGAGCTTCATTGATTTTGCTCCCACATTCCTCGATGTCGCTGGAATGAAGCAGAGTACGACAGGTATGGCCCCGATTACGGGCCGTAGTCTCACGGAAATATTTAAATCGGATCAATCCGGACGCGTCATTCCGGGGCGGGATCACGTCCTTCTCGCCAAAGAACGCAACGATGTTGGTCGACCCAAGGACGAGGGATATCCGATCCGTGGCATCGTGAAGGAGGGAATGCTGTATCTGCACAACTTCGAAACGAGTCGCGGTCCCGCCGGTGTCCCGGAGACCGGCTACAAGGACACGGACGACAGCCCGACCAAGACGGCGGTGCTTGCCACGGAAAAGAAGCCTGACCTGAAACACCTCTTTGAGGCCTCCTTTGGAAAGCTACCTGCCGATCAGTTATTTGATCTGCGAAGCGATCCGGATTGCATGACCAATCTGGCCACGACGGTATCCTTTGCCGGCTTGCAGAAGCAGCTCTTTGACGAACTCAAGCAGCAGGGGGATCCACGCATGCTGGGCCAAGGAAACATTTACGACGAATATCCCTATGGCTTTGCCGATAAGCGTAACTTTTATGAGCGCACCATTCACGGCGAAAAAATCGAAGCGACCAAAGAAGAATAAAACTCAACTAATAGAAAAGAATGACTATGAAATTCATCAATCAACCCTGGTCGCTTCTCGTGGTATTCCTCGGATTGCTGACCGCCACATCGCCCGCCGCTGATTCGTCCTCGCAGGTGGATAAGAAACCTAACATCGTCTTCATCTTGGCGGATGATGCGGGCATCGGAGATTTCTCGGCCTATGGGTGCAAATATGGCGTCACTCCCAATATCGACCGAATGGCCGCAGAAGGAATGAAGTTTAACCGTGCCTACAGCGGAAGCGCGGTCTGTGCTCCTTCACGCTGTGTGCTGATGACTGGCCAGCATACGGGGCACACCTTGCGTCGCTCCAACCAAAGTAAGGATGGCCTCCTCTCACTCCCGGCTACCCAGGCAACCGTGGCTCGATTGCTTCACGATGCCGGATACGCGACGGGTGGTTTTGGTAAATGGGGGTTGGGTAACCCTGGCACGACCGGGGTGCCTGAGAACTTGGGTTTTGACCTGTTCTTTGGATACTACGACCAAAAACACGCGCATGACTATTATACCGACTACCTCGTTCGCAACAGCGTGAATGTGCCATATCAGCAATCCGGCAAGCACACGTGGGAGGATTATTCTCATACCCGCATCGCAGATGAGACGCTCAAGTTTATCGAGAAAAACAAAGACCGTCCCTTCTTCTGCTATGCCACGTGGACACCACCGCACGACGAATGGGTCATACCGGATAACGCGCCATTCTCAAAGCAAACCTGGCCAGAAGAGATCAAGAATTACGCCGCGATGGTTGCACTAGTGGATAAGGATGTCGGTCGGGTGATGCAAAAACTGAAAGACCTCGGCATCGCTAACAACACACTTGTTATCTTCAGCTCGGATAACGGCGCCAACGACGAATGCATTGCGCAACTCGACAGCACCGGTGGATTGCGTGGTTACAAGCGGATGCTGTACGAAGGGGGGATCCGTGCGCCCTTCATTGCTCGGTGGTCGGGCAAGATTCAGCCGGGCTCGACCAGCGACCTGCTGACCACGTTCATGGATTTCATGCCGACGGCGGCTGAGGTAGCCGGGGTTCCTATCCCTTCCGGAATGGATGGTATTTCTATTTTACCAACCTTGCTCGGCCAGAAACAAACAAAGTTGCACGACTCGCTCTATTTCGAGATCTATGAGCCTTATTTCCAGCAATCAGTGCGTTGGGGTGACTGGAAAGGTTACCGTCTTGGCACGAAGGCGCCCCTCGAACTCTACAACTTAAAAGCTGACCCGACGGAAAAGCAAAACCTTGCCGCTGCCCACCCGGATATCGTTCAAAAGATTGAAGGTATCATGTCCTCAGAACACACGCCTTCGCCGCATTATGATGCGCTGGAGCAACCCCAAAAAGAGTCGAAAAAGCCGAAAAAGAATAAGAAGGTAACGTCACTTCCTGAAATGATGAATGAGGAAAATTCATCCCCCGAGACCGGCAAGAAATAAATTCCAAATGAATCGTTCATTGACGCTCAGTTTCGCTGCACTGCTGTTGCCGCTGACTGCACTCTGTAGTGCTGAGCCAGGGAAGCTACGGAGTAAGCCCAACATCATCATCATTCTCGCAGATGACCTTGGCGCGGGGGATCTGAGTTGTGCTGGCGCAACAAAAATCAAGACGCCGAACATTGACCGGTTGGCTGCCGACGGTGTTCGTTTCACGCAGGGATACGCACCATCGGCGACTTGCACGCCGTCCCGCTTTTCGTTGTTAACCGGCGAATACGCCTGGCGCCAGTCCGCCAAGAAGAACACCATCCTCGATGGTGACGCACCCCTCTGCATTGAACCAGGCCGTCTTACTCTCCCTGCCATGTTGCGCCAGGCCGGTTACCAGACTGGTATTGTCGGAAAATGGCACCTTGGTTTCGGCGACGGTGAGACCAAAGTGGATTTCAACAGGGAAGTTAAACCTGGCCCCTTGGAGGTCGGCTTTGACTATTGCCACATCATTCCCGCTACGGTGGATCGCGTACCAAGCGTTTGGATTGAAAATCATAAGGTGCGGAATCTTGACCCAGCCGACCCCATCACCGTCAGCTACCTGACCAACATCAGTGATGAGCCGACCGGTCTGGAGCACCCCGAACTTCTCAACCGGTATGGTGCGGATAAGCAGCATGCCTGCACGATCATTAACGGCATCAGCCGCATCGGCTACATGAAGGGCGGTCATTCTGCACGCTTCAAGGACGAGGAGCTGCCCAAAACCGTTGTCGCAAAATCCGTGGAGTTCATCGAGAAACACCAGGATGCACCGTTTTTTCTTGAGGTCGGCCTATTTGAACCGCACGTGCCGCGCGTGGCCGCTCCACCGTTTGTCGGCAAGAGCGGTTGCGGTCTGCGTGGCGATGTCATTGAGCAGATCGATTGGGAGGTGGGGGAAATCATGAAGACTCTCGACCGATTGAAGCTCGCGGACAATACCCTCGTTATCTTTTCCAGTGATAACGGTCCGATTCTTTTCGACGGCTACTTCGATCGATCGGAGGAGGATTTAAATGGCCATCAACCCACCGGGGGTTTGCGTGGCTGGAAGTATCTCACCTATGAAGGCGGTTGCCGCGTTCCGCTCATCGCCCGTTGGCCGCAGCAGATCAAGCCGCGGGTTAGCGACCAGCTCTTTAGCTTGGTGGATGTCTATGCCACGGTGGCCCAGCTGACTGGCCAAGAACTCAAAGCAGGCTCCGCTCCAGATAGTCTCGATTTATCCTCTGTGCTTTTGGGTAAGACGAAGAAAAACGTTCGGGACAACACCGTGTTGCACGGCATTGGTGGCCTTGCTCTGCGGCAGGGTGACTGGAAATACATCCCTGCTACCGAGAAGATGAAACCGGGAGGCATGGGCAGTGGCGCCAACGCAGCCGACCCGCGTTTTGCGGCGGCGACCGTACCTGAGGCGCTGCTGTTCAACCTTGCCCAAGATCCGAACGAAACGAATAACCTGACGGCGAAGTATCCCGACAAAGCCGCTGAGTTGGCGAAAGAACTAAAGGCCATTGTCGCCCAAGGTGAGGGGACGAAAAAGACCAAAGCCAAACCGTAGGTTGTGCCACACAAGGACTATGAAACTCCTAAACTTCAAGACCAGTGGCTGCCCCATACTTGGCCGAGATTATCATTCAAAAGTAGTGTGCTTTATTGATATGAACATTTTTCATATCTGTTACAACTAAGACCAGAAACCAAAAACCCTAAAGGAATAATAACCTATGGAACCCATCAAACTTCTGACGATTGATTATACAATCCTCATCGCATACGTCGCTTTTGTCATCGGAATTGGGTGGGCGCTGTCGCGATACATGAAGACCTCCGCGGATTTCCTTACTTCCGCCCGGTCGATTCCGACCTGGGTGACTGGGCTAGCCTTTATTTCTGCCAACCTCGGTGCGTTGGAACTTGTCGGCATGGCGGCCAGCGGAGCGAAATACGGCATCAGCACGGCGCACTTTTATTGGCTGGGCGCGATTCCCGCGATGATCTTCCTCGCGGTGTTCATGATGCCGTTCTACTACGGCTCTAAAGCGCGATCCGTGCCGGAATACCTAAAACTGCGGTTCGATGAGCGGGTCCGCGCGCTGAACTCCGTCGCCTTCGCGGTCATGACCATTTTTGCGTCCGGCATCTCGATGAACGCGCTGGCCAAGCTTCTCAACCAGCTGTTGGGTTGGAACTATGACCTCGCGCTCTGGATATGCTCGGGCGTCGTGCTGATGTATGTTCTGAAGGGCGGACTGACCTCGGCGATCTACACCGAAGTCCTTCAGTTCTTTATGATCGTCCTTGGCTTTGCTCCGGTGGTTTATCTTGGACTCAAAGATGTCGGTGGCTGGGGTGCGATGAGCCAGTCGCTGCAGGGGGTGGCTGTCGAAACAGCGGCGTCGAAAGGCACGGAATATGCTGCCAATGCGTGGACGAGTGCCTGGCAACCACTCCTCGCCGGGCCGGCACACAATCCGATGGGAGTGGACCTATTTGCCATGGTCTTCGGCCTCGGCTTCGTCTTGAGCTTCGGCTACTGGTGCACAAACTTCTTAGTCGTTCAACGGGCGATGGCTGCCAAAAATATGGCTGCGGCACGCAACACTCCGCTTATTGCCGCGGTGCCGAAACTCTTATTCCCTTTCCTCGTCATTGTTCCCGGCATGATCGCCGTGGCGCTGACCGCGATGCCATCTAAGGATTACCGCATCCCCCCGCCGGTCATCTCTCAGGAAAATTACACTAAGGCGATCTCTGCGGTGCGAAACACGAACCCGGCTGTTCCGGAAGCAGGCATAGTGGCCGTCGAGTCCGCTCTGGGTGAAAAGGTTGACTCGAAAAAACTGGGCACCCTGATTGCTGATAACGCGAAAGGGGGACTGACGGACACACAGATCAAGACTGGTATCTACAACAGCATCGCCGCTTACGACTACGACGGCGTCATTCTGTCGCTCGTGAAGAAATACTGCCCGCCCGGCCTACTTGGCCTAGCGCTCACCGCTTTGTTGGCATCTTTCATGTCCGGCATGGCGGGCAATGTGACGGCGTTCAACACGGTCTTCACCTACGATCTTTACCAAGCTTACTTTGTGAAAAATCAGACTGATAAACACTACTTTTGGGCCGGTAAGGTGGTGACCGTCGCGGGCATCGTTCTAAGCATTGCGGCGGCATACTTTGCGTCCATGTATAATAACGCGATGGACATTATCCAGCTCGTGTTCGGTTTCGTGAACGCCCCGCTCTTTGCAACGTTCCTCTTGGGCATGTTCTGGAAACGAACCACGGGCACGGGGGCATTCCTGGGCCTGTTTCTCGGTATCTGTGGTTCGGCCCTGTTCCATGCCTTGACCATCACGACGGGCAACTTGCCTGGGGTCAAGGGCGGTTACCTCGGCGTCCTGCATGTCTTCCCAAGTGAGATGGCGCAAAACTTCTGGCTCGCTTCATTCGCCTTTATCGTCTGCTTTGCGTTGACCGTAGCGATCTCATTTGCCACCAAATCGCAGAAAACGCACGAGGACCTGAAAGGCCTGGTCTATTCTCTCACGCCGAAAATCAAGCCTGGCGACGTGCCATTCTACCTGCAGCCAGGTGTCGTCGGTGTGGTGTTGCTGATCGCCTGTTTGATTATGAACTTGATCTTCTGGTAAACCAAACAACCCAACCTAAAGGAAATTAATAATATGGGACTCGATATCCGCTGGCCAATTGGCCTCATGTTCACCCTGATTGGAGTACTGCTGACTGGCTACGGCGTGTTCAAAGCCGCCGATTCCGTCTCGCTGGGTCTTAACATCAATATGATCTGGGGCATCGTACTCCTCGTGTTTGGCTCCTTGATGTTGTTCGGAGCGATTCGCGGCAAGAACGACAAACCATAATCATTCGGCGGCTGCCGGTGTGACAACCACCACCGGTCGTTTGGCCGAATCCCTCGCAAATGGAAGCAACCGTCACCAAGAAACTGTTTGGAAAAACCCCGAGCGGAAAACGCGTCGACCTATTCACGCTGACCAACTCGCAGGGTCTCTGCGCCAAAATCACTAACTACGGTACGATCATCACCGAACTGCGGGTTCCTGACCGGCAGGGCCGCTTCGGCAACATTGTTCTGGGGTTCGATAATCTCCGTCAATACCTTGGCGGTAATCCCAGCTATTTGGGCTGCACGGTCGGTCGTGTGGCGAATCGCACGGCCAAAGGTCGTTTCCAGCTCGACGGAAGAAAGTACAAATTGGCCGTCAACAACGGCCCGCACCATCTCCACGGTGGAGCCAAGGGCTTCGACAAGGTTGTGTGGTCGGCCGAGATTGTGAAGGGTAAGGAAGCCGCGGTGGCCTTTACCTACCTAAGTCGTGATGGGGAGGAGGGGTACCCCGGGAATCTTGACGTTACCGTGTTGATGACCCTTACCAGTGGCGACGAGCTTCGGATTGATTATACCGCCACTAGTGACCGCGCCACTCCAGTAAATCTGACCAATCATAGTTATTTCAACCTTGCCGGCGGCGGTAACGTTCTTGGTCACGAACTGAAACTCGCCGCGAAAGCTTACATCCCAGTGGACGCTACCTCGATTCCCACTGGCAAGCAGGGGCCAGTGGCTGGTACTCCGTTCGACTTTACCAAGAGAAAAACAATCGGCCGAGACTGGGCTCGGCTGACCGGAAAGCCCATTGGCTATGATCATAACTTCGTACTCAATGGACGCGGGCAACGACTCGCGGCTTGTGCCACGGTCTACGAGAGGACTTTAGGACGGGTCATGGAGGTAAGGACCACTGAGCCTGGCGTGCAGGTCTACACTGGCAATTGGCTGGATGGAACGCAGTGCGGCCACGGCGGTATCTACTACACTCAGCACAGCGGTCTCTGTCTGGAGACCCAGCATTTTCCTGACTCCCTCCATCACCCAAGGTTTCCCTCTATCATTCTTCGTCCCGGACAAACCTACACCCAAACCACGACCTACAAATTCACCACCCGCTGAAAAAACCATATGAAAAAACTCCAAGACCTCGCATCCTTTGTTGCAGCTGAATTTCAAAAAAGCTACGGACGTCCGCCTCGCTGGATCGCGGCGGCCCCGGGCCGGGTGAACGTCATTGGCGAGCACACCGATTACAACGACGGCTTTGTCCTACCGATGGCTATCGAGTTTTATAGCGTGATGGCGGCAGATCGGCCGGTCGATGGTCGGGAGGTCATCACACTGCGCAGCACTTTAGAGCCCGAGGTGGCGACGATTGATCTTTCCCAGCCTGTCGTACCAGGTGTGCCGAAATGGGGAAATTACCCACGTGGCGTTGTCGCCGGCTTTCTGGCGCGCGGCATCCAACCAGGGGGCCTCGAAGTGCTCCTGCATTCCACCGTGCCGCTGGGCAGCGGCTTGAGCAGCAGCGCCGCGCTCGAGGTCTGCACCGCGACCCTACTCGAAGCGGTCACGGGCAGGACTCTTGATCCCGTCGAGAAAGCGTTGCTCTGTCAGAAGGCGGAGCACGACTTCGCGGGGGTCCCATGTGGCATCATGGACCAGTTCATTTCCGCATTGGGACGTGAAGGCCACCTACTCCTGCTGGACTGCCGCACCCGGAAAACCGAGATCGTGCCTTTGCAGGACCCTTCCGTCGCGCTGCTCATTATCAATACCAACGTAAAGCACGAGTTGAGCGGCGGCGAATACGCCGAGCGCAGGGCACAGTGCGAGGAAGCCGTAAGGAACCTCGGCGTAAAATCGCTACGCGATGTGACCGTCGACCAACTCGAAAAGGGAAAAAGTAAAATGAGGGATTTGGTCTACCGGCGTGCCCGGCATGTCATAGGGGAAATTAGCCGCACGGTCAGGGCAGCCGGAAGTGTGCGGCAATCCGATTGGCCCGCCGTGGGTCGGTTGATGTATGCGAGTCATGTCGCCCTGCGGGATGACTACGAAGTTAGCTGCCCGGAGCTCGATGCGGTCGTCGAGATCGCCGAAGCCATCGGAGAGAAGGGAGGGGTCTATGGCTGCCGCATGACGGGTGGAGGCTTCGGTGGTTGCTGCGTGGCGCTGGTTAAAGCCAGTTCCGCAGATGGAATCACAAAAAAAATTACTGCTGATTACAAAGCCAGAACTGGCATCGCCGCCACGATCTTCGCCTCGCGCCCCGCGGCCGGAGCAACAGTTCTCAAGAGTTGAGTTCTATTAACTGCGTTCAATTTGAGCGCCAAGCGACTTGAGGCGCTCCTCGATTCGGCTAAAGCCACGATCGATCTGGGTGACATTACGAATTTCTGATTCACCTTCAGCGCAAAGGGCCGCGATGAGAAGCGCCATTCCTGCACGAATATCTGGGCTGGCGAGTTTGGCTCCACGTAGTTTATCGGAGCCGAGGACGACGGCACGATGAGGATCGCAAAGAATGATTCGTGCCCCCATTTCGAGAAGACCGTCGACAAAAAAGAGGCGGGATTCAAAAAGTTTTTCGTGAATCAGAACCGTACCTTTGCACTGGGTGGCGGTGACGAGAGCGACGGACGTCATGTCGGCAGGGAAACCGGGCCAAGGGGCATCGGCAATGTGGGGGACAGCTCCGCCAAACTCTTTTTCGACTTCGAGCGTTTGATTCTTGGCGACGAGAATATCTTGTCCCTTGATTTCCGTTTGAATACCGAGTCGAGCAAAGGTTTGTAGGATCATTCGCATATGATGAGGAGCTGCATTCTTAATCTTTAAGGTTCCTCCTGTTACAGCAGCCAAGGCAAGGAATGAGCCGGCTTCTAAGTAGTCAGGACCGATTCGATGGGTGGCGCCCTTCAGGGATTTCGCCCCTTCGATCGTAAGAGTATTGGTGCCGATTCCAGTGATTTGAGCGCCCATTGCATTCAGTAGATTGGCCAGGGCTTGGACATGGGGCTCGCTGGCCGCATTGTGGATGACGGTCGTTCCTTCTGCCAGGGATGCAGCGCAGAGGCCGTTTTCGGTAGCGGTGACGGAGGCTTCATCTAACAGGATATCGGCTCCACGAAGTTTTTTTGCCTGAATTTGCAGGCCATTCTTTGTTTCGCTGATCTTTGCGCCTAAGGCAGTAAAGATCTGGAGATGGGTATCAAGGCGCCGCCGTCCGATTCGATCGCCACCAGGTCGGGGCAGGGTGACTTCGCCTGTCTGGGCGAGGAGGGGGCCAGCCAAAGTGACTGAGCCACGCAGGCGGGAGCCTAGTTCTGGATGAATTATGGATTTGGGATTGGCCTTGGCCTGAAGAGTTAGCGTGCGGCGTGTGGAGCAGGCATCAGATTCGGAGGTAGATAGGCCGAGATCGTTAAGGATTTTTTCCATTA
>Ga0214917_10004157_pt1 | contig 16289 bp, 17 predicted proteins | sample LL_1208_BB_MetaG_FD_177983 | JGI IMG/M metagenome (GOLD analysis project Ga0214917, IMG submission 177983) | Freshwater microbial communities from Lake Lanier, Atlanta, Georgia, United States - LL_1208_BB | ecosystem: Environmental > Aquatic > Freshwater > Lake | place: USA: Georgia | collected... | reverse complement strand
AAAATTCCCAGTTGGCCATAACAACAGGTGCGTAATCGCATGCAGCATTACATTCGATGTGTTCAAGTGAAACTTTTCCATCGGCAGTTACTTCATCATTGCCAATTCCTAAATGATCCTTCAGTGAGGCAAAGATCGCGTCTCCACCCATAATCGCGCACAAAGTATTTGTGCATACACCTACGTGGTATTCACCTACCGGGGTTGGCTTGTACTGGGTGTAAAAGGTAGATACAGCAGTAACTTCAGCGGCTTCGAGCTCTAGAAGCTGTGCAATAACTTCGATGCCTTCATTGGTTACATAACCAGCTTTAGCTTGTACATAGTGAAGTAAAGGCATGATTGCAGAACGTGAACGTGGATAACGCTTGATGATCGAATCCATGATTTGTAGATCTTCAGATGTAAATGCCATTAGCGATCAACGCCTCCCATAACTGGATCGATCGAAGCAACTGCACCAATGATGTCGGCAACCATTCCGCCTTCACTCATTGCAGCTGTTGCTTGCAAATTGTTAAAGGATGGTTCGCGGAAGTGAACACGGTACGGCTTTGTTCCACCGTCAGACACAATCGAAGCACCCAGTTCTCCGCGAGGAGATTCGATTGCAACGTATGCCTGACCTGCTGGAACATGGAAACCTTCGGTAACAAGTTTGAAGTGGTGAATCAATGACTCCATTGATGTGCCCATGATCTGGCGGATGTGATCAAGTGAATTACCAAGTCCGTCGCCACCAAGTGCAAGTTGTGCAGGCCATGCAATCTTCTTATCTGCAACCATTACTGGTGCGCCTTCAAGCTTTTCTAACTTGTTTACACACTGTTCGATGATGCGAAGTGATTGTTCTAGTTCGTTCATACGAATCAAGAAGCGTCCATATACATCGCAAGTATCAGCAGTTACAACATCGAAGTTGTAGTTTTCATAACCACAGTACGGCTGAAGCTTGCGAAGATCCCAAGGCATTCCAGTTGATCTAAGTACTGGACCAGTAATTCCTAGAGTTGTACAACCTGCAAGATCTAAGTAACCAATTCCCTGCGTGCGCTTCATCCAGATTGAGTTACCAATCAAAAGCGTTGCATTGTCCTTGAAGTTTTTACGCATCAATTTAACGCCATCACGAATCTTGGTTAACGCACCTTCTGGTAGATCCTGTTGGACTCCACCTGGGCGGATGTACGCCATGTTCATGCGAAGGCCAGTAATCATTTCGAAGATTTCTAGAACTGTTTCGCGGTCACGGAAAGCAAAGAACATAGGGCCCATAGCGCCTAGTTCAAGGGCTCCTGTACCCAAAGCAACCATGTGTGAAGAGATACGGTTGAGTTCCATCATCATTACGCGGATAACACTTGCGCGCTCAGGAACATCATCTGTAATTCCCAAAAGCTTTTCTACTGCAAGACAGTAAGCAGTTTCGTTGTGCAAAGGCCCTAGGTAATCCATTCGTGTCACAAATGTTGTTCCCTGAGTCCAGCTGCGGTATTCCATGTTCTTTTCAATACCAGTGTGAAGGTATCCAATTCCGCAACGAGCTTCGGTAATTGTTTCGCCTTCAAGTTCTAGCACTAAACGAAGCACTCCGTGAGTCGATGGGTGCTGCGGACCCATGTTAACTACAACGCGTTCTTCTTTAGTTGCGCCAATATCTTGAACAAGTGCATCCCAGTCGCCACCTGTAACAGAGAAAACTTTTCCTTCGGTGGTTTCACGTGATGGTGCATATGGATCAAAAGTTGTCACTTGTAACTCCTTCTTTCACTAGGAGGTGGTGTTGTTGCACCCTTGTACTCAACTGCAATTCCGCCAAGTGAGTAATCCTTGCGTTGTGGGTGACCTTCCCAATCATCTGGCATCAAGATTCGAGTCAGACCTGGGTGACCATCAAAAATGATTCCGAACATGTCAAAGGTTTCGCGCTCGTGCCAGTTATTGCCAGCCCAAACTTCAACAACAGATGGAATATGAGCATCTGCATCTGGAACCGAAACCTCTAAACGAATTCGTTGGTTCTTTGTCATTGAAAGAAGTGGGTAAACGGCATGCATTTCGCGGCCTGTTTGTTCTGGGTAATGAACTCCATTAACACCCATGCACATTTCAAACTTCAACTTGTCGCGAAGAATCATGCAAACTTCAACTAACTTTTCACGCTTTACGTGCAGCGTTAATTCGCCGCGATCAACAACAACGCGTTCGATTGCATCAGAAAACTCTGGATAAGCGCGTTCCAGATCATCGGCAACTTCATCAAAATATGAGCCGTATGGGCGCTCAGAAGAGCCAAAATTAACTGCTTGGCGAACTAATCCGCCATAACCTGATGTATCGCCGGTGCCTTTTGCACCAAACATGCCACCTGCTTGATCATTAAGACTCATTACGCAAGTAAGCCCTTCATCTCATGAGTTGGCTTTGCATTCAATGCAGCAAGTTCAACTTCCTTGATGACCTGAGCGCGGTTTACACCAAGCTTTGTATCGCTAATTTGTTCGTGTAACTTCAAGATCGCATCAAGCAACATTTCTGGACGTGGTGGACAGCCTGGAAGATAAATATCAACCGGAACAACGTGGTCTACACCTTGAACAATTGCATAGTTATTAAACATTCCGCCCGAAGATGCACATGCACCCATCGCAAGAACCCACTTTGGTGCGGACATTTGATCGTAAATCTGACGCAGTACAGGTGCCATTTTGTTTGAAACTCGACCAGCTACGATCATCAGATCTGCTTGGCGTGGGGATGCACGAAATACTTCGCCACCAAAACGAGCAATGTCGTACTTTGCTGCTGATCCAACCGCCATCATTTCAATTGCACAGCAAGCAAGACCAAAGGTTGCTGGCCATAACGAGTTCTTGCGCATGTAACCTGCGAGTTTTTCAACAGTGGTTAAAACAAACCCACTTGGGATTTTTTCTTCAAGACCCATTTTTTAGTCCCATTCCAATCCGCCGCGGCGCCAAACGTACGCAAATGCAACAAATACTGTTGCAATAAAGATGACCATTTCAACCAAACCAAACAAACCAAGAGAATCAAAAGCAACTGCCCATGGATATAAAAAGACAATTTCAATGTCAAAGATGATGAAAAGCATCGCAGTTAAGAAGTACTTAACTGGAAATCTTCCACCTTCTGCTGCTTGCGGTGATGGTTCGATTCCACATTCATATGCATCTAGCTTTGCTCGGTTGTAGCGCTTTGGACCTGTCAGAGCGCCGGCAACAACTGAGAAAATAGCGAAGCCAAAACCCGATCGCGCCTATCACCAAGATTGGGATGTATGGATTGGATGTGGATATCACGGTCGAAATCCTAAGGTGGAAAGGCGTATGCCCTCGACCGCTAGCCCTTAATCCCGCTGTGAACTGCAACAACACCAAAAGTTAGGTTTTTCCAGCTGACCTGGGTCCAGCCCGCCTGCTCCATATGGGCGGCCAATCCCCCCTGATCTGGCCAGGCTCGGATGGATTCAGCCAAATAAACATAGGCATCGGGGTTGGAGGCGGTCCGCTTGGCAATCACCGGAAGCAGGCGCATCAGGTATTCGGTATAGATGGTGCGGAAAGGGCGCCAGGTTGGGTGGCTAAATTCCACGACCACCATGCGGCCGCCTGGCTTGGTGACCCGACGGGCCTCGGCGAGCGCCTTGTCGAAATCGGCGGTATTTCGTAGGCCATAAGAAATGGTCACAACATCAAATCGGTCCGCCTCGAAGGGCAGGTTCAGGGCATCAGCCTTGGAAAAGTTCAGGTACGGACGGGCTTTTCGGCCCTGGGCGAGCATTCCCTCGCTGAAATCGGTAGCAAAAACGGTGGCCCCTGCCTTAAACAAGGGTTCGGATGAAGATCCAGGACCTGCGGCCAAATCCAGGATCACCATTCCGGGAGCTGGTGCGATGATCTTTGTTGCCGCCTTGCGCCATGCCTTGGTTCGTCCCAAACTCAAAAGATCGTTGACGAGGTCATATCGCTTGGCGACTCCATCAAACATAGCCGCAACTTCATCGGGATCTTTGTTTAAATTAGCGCGGGACATGCGCATATTCTCCCTTGAAGTAGGCTCATCCACAACTCAACGCCACAACAACAAAGGCACGATTTAAGAGGAGCGCTCTTCCCCAATGGTTCAACTGGTTCCGGTAACAACGACCCGCCTTGGCGAGCATTTGCCGTTGTTGGATTTACTTCCAGATACCCAACCTCTTGCATGGGTGCGCAGCGGTGAAGGATTAGTTGGTTGGGGAACATATGCGACAACAACAGTTAGTGGCCCACACAGATTTGCCGATGCGCGTCATTGGTGGCAAAAGCAGTTAGAGAAATTAACCATTAACAACACTGTGCATGGAAGTGGCACAGGCCCAGTTTTGTTTGCATCTTTCTCTTTTGCACCAGAAGATGTTTCCGTTCTGGTAATTCCACAAGTTGTTGTTGGAACAAAGAGTGGCAAGTCATGGATCACCTGGATTGGTTCAGATTCACAACCTGATTTAAAAACAACGCCAGATCATTTTTCAAATGGTGAAATGAAATGGGATGAACAACCACAAGCTAACCAATTATGGAAAGAAAGAGTTGCGACAGCCGTCTCTCGAATTCAAAAGGGCGACTTAGACAAAGTAGTTTTGGCGCGCGACATAACGGTTACATCAAGCAAAGCTATTGATCCACGTTCTATTTTGAACAAGCTTGCCTTGGAATACCCAACAACGTGGAAGTTTGCTATTTCGGGATTAGTTGGAGCAACTCCAGAGCTATTGCTACGCCTTTCAAGGGGCATGATTACTTCACGTGTGCTTGCAGGAACAATTAGCAAGACCGGCGATGATGCGAAAGATCTTGCGCTGGCAGGCTCGCTCGCCCGATCTTCGAAAGATCTTGCAGAACATGAATATGCGGTTCGTTCAGTTGCAGATGCCATCGAACCATTTTGCTCTTCTACAAATGTTCCGGAATCTCCCTTTGTATTACACCTGGCAAATGTCATGCACCTTGCAACAGATGTAACTGGTGCTTTAGTTGAAACGCTGTCACATGTTGATGCATTTACAATCTTGGAACAACTTCATCCATCTGCCGCTGTATGTGGAACTCCACGTCCACCAGCTGCCAAGTTGATCGCTGAAATAGAAGGAATGCCAAGAGGCCGATATGCGGGGCCGGTTGGTTGGATTGACGCTGCAGGAGACGGCGAACTTGGAATCGCATTGCGTTGCGGGCAGATAAACGGCGATTCAATTCGTATTTTTGCTGGGTGCGGAATCGTAGATGGTTCAGATCCTGAAGTTGAGCTAGCTGAAACACATGCAAAGTTTGCTCCGATGCGGAGCGCGCTTACCTAGAGTTCAAAGCTTCATAAATTGCTTTTAGATTATCTGCATTACTTTCTCGGTTTGGAACATCACAGACAACAACACTGATTCCAGAAACTGGCGCTGTAACTTCGGCTTCTAATTCTTTGATACTTGAAATTGATCGTGCAGATATTCCCATTGACTTAGCAATCTCTGCAGGGTTAAGTCCATGCGGAGTTCCAAAGACTGTTTCAAAGCCTTGTGAACCTCGTTGAGGCAAGGTTGAAAAAATGCCACCGCCGTCATTGTTAATCACAATAAATTTGCAATTGATATCTTCTTTATTGATCAAGCCAGTTAAGTCATAGAGGAATGAGAGGTCGCCCAAAATTGCAATGGTTGCTTTATGTGAATAAGCAATGCCTAGCGCGGTAGAAATGTTGCCATCAATGCCGGCTAAACCGCGGTTGGCATAGGTTTGAATTCCACCACGAGGAACGGCGAAACCTTCAAGATCGCGGATTGGTCTAGAGGATGAAACAAACAAAGCCGTTTCATTAGGTATTGCTGCGGCAATAGTTCGTGCAATGACCGCTTCACTCCAGCCATCAAGTGATGCAATTAGTTTCTTGGTTCGCTCAGAAACTTTGTTCCAGGTTGCAATCCATTCATCGGATTGAATGACGCCTTGCAATTCTGGAAGCGCAGTAAAAATACGATCAGCTTGACGATCGGTATCAACCGTTGCTGTGCGAGGATCTACGACATATTCAATTGGACTTGATTTAATAAAGGCGTTAACTGAACGTGAAAGAGTGGTTCGACCAATAACCAGCACTGATTGCGGAATCAAGGTGCTTCTAATCTCTTGAGAGGTTAAGAAAACAGAAGCATGTGCAATTGCATCAGGAAATGACAAAGGATCTTCGGCAATAACCGGCCAGCCCAGAGTTTTTGTGAACTTGGTGATTTCTTCTACTGATAATCCAGCGCGGTCGTGACCAATAACAACAACTCCACGTGCTCCGACTAAACGCAAGGTGCCAGTTTTGCTTCGATTCTCAGAGCGTTTTGGAGCAACAATGATTTCAGAGACCCAATCATTTGAATCATCCGGAAGCAATGGCTCATCAAATTGAAGATTTAGATGAACAGGACCTAAGCGCAAACTATCTAGGGGTAATTCCATTGGGTAGACAGGACCATCAACATCTGCAAAATATCGAACCGCTTTGCCGAATATGCGAGCTTGCTCTGTTGTTTGATTAGCACCTGTTTTGCGCAACATTGCTGGGCGGTCGGCAGTTAAAACAAGCAATGGGGTGTTCGTGTGATGGGCTTCAAGAACTGCTGGGTGATAGTTAGCTACTGCTGTGCCGCTAGTACAGACAACTGCAACAGGTCGACCAGTTGCTTTGATGATTCCTAAAGCAAAGAAGGCTGCCGTGCGCTCATCAATGCGTACATGAATTTTGATTAATTTTTGTTCTGCAGCGGCAAAAAATGCCAGCGACAATGGTGCGTTACGTGATCCAGGAGAGATCACAACATCTGTGATCCCTGATTCAATGATTTGGCGTACGACAACGCGCGCTAGTGAGGTTGAATTATTCACTTCAAAAGTTCCGCGGTTCTCATAATCCGATTCTTCCACCAATCAAAGCGATCTGGTGCCACATCTAATCCATCTAGCTGTGGTTCAAAATCAGAAATTTCGATCTTTCCGTCAACAATTGGCAAATGAGCCACATCGGCTGCAATCAATGAACCAGTACCAAGACCACAATCAAAGTTCATTTCTTTGAAAGACGCAGCAAGCATGAGTCCGAAATTGATTCCCACCGCACTTTCGAGTGCACTTGAAACAACAACGGGCAAGTTGTGATGCTCGGCAAGGGCATGAGCACGTTTAATTCCACCTAATGGTTGAACCTTGAGCATTAAGAAATCAATTGCACCTGATAAATCAATTTCAAAAGGATTGGGTGCTTTGCGAAGAATTTCATCGCCTACGATCTTGACTGAAGTTTTGGTTTTTAGGTCGCGTAATTCTTCAATCGTTGCACATGGTTGTTCTACATATTCAATCTCACCAACTGAGGTTAAAAACTCTTCAGCCTGATCAACGCTCCAAAGTCCATTGACATCAATTCGTACTTTCGCAGCTGGCTGCAACTGGCGAATAACATTAACTCGCGACAAATCTTCAGCAAGGTTGCCGCCTACTTTTACCTTAAAAGTTTTTACTCCAGGAAAAGAGTCAACAATTGCCTTTAATTCTTTTGGATCATTAAGTGCTGGAATAGTTCCATTAATCGCTACCCATGTGCGATAAAGCTGTGGTTTAGGTGTTGTCGCAGCTTCAATAGCACTGGCAAGCCATGGCGCAGATTCTGCATCGTCGTATTCAAGAAAGGGAGAAAACTCCCCCCATCCATGTGGACCTTTAATAAGTGCAACTTCACGAACAGAGATGCCGCGAAAATTAGTTTTCATCGGCAGCGCAATTACGCGCAAAGTGTCTAGAAGTTGTTGATCCATAAATTAGGGACGCTTAGGGAATTTCCCGAAATCAGGCTTTCGCTTCTGCTGATAAGCATCGCGACCTTCTTGTCCCTCTTCTGTCATGTAAAACAAAAGTGTTGCATCGCCGGCTAATTGCTGAACTCCAGCTAAACCATCGGTTGCTGCGTTCAAACTAGCTTTCAGTAAACGTAGCGCCATTGGTGAGTTACGCAGCATTTCGCGGCACCATGAAACTGTTTCAGCTTCTAGTTCTGCAACCGGTACAACTGTGTTTACCAATCCCATATCTAATGCTTCTTGCGCACTGTATTCACGGGTCATAAACCAAATTTCACGGGCCTTCTTTTGGCCAACATGCTCGGCTAACAATCCAGCTCCATAGCCACCATCAAATGAACCCACCATTGGACCTGTCTGACCAAACTTTGCATTGTCGGCGGCGATAGTTAAATCGCAGACAACGTGCAGCACATGCCCTCCACCAATTGCCCAACCAGCAACCATTGCAACAATTGGTTTAGGTGTGCGACGAATTTGTACTTGAAGATCTAAAACATTTAAGCGACCGATTCCTTTTTTGGCCAACTTGTCTTCGCCCAAGTAGCCATCATCACCACGAACGCTGATGTCGCCACCAGAACAAAATGCTTCGGTACCTTCACCGGTAAAGATAATTACGCCAACATCTTCATTATCGCGAGCCAAATTAAAAGCTTCGATTAATTCGATAATTGTTTGAGGGCGAAATGCGTTACGAACCTGTGGTCGGTTGATGGTGATCTTGGCAATTCCATCGCCCATTTGATATCTGATATCTACGAAATCTTCTCCGCCAGGTGCAGTCACCCATTGTGGAATCTCACGGCTACCAAATTCGCGCTTGATCGGCTTGCTCACATTTCCCCCATCGTCGTTGCTAGCGATAGCCTACGACGGCAATGGATATCTCGTCACAACGAAAAATTCTGCGGGTAAGCCCTGCATGCGAAACTCCTCAATTAGCGAGGGACATCACAGCGGCTCTCACAGGCGATGGACCCACCCTTGGATTGGGCGAGATTAGTTCCGAGTTCGCCAATGCACGGGCGGCAGTGGTCATTGGAACATCTGGGACAACTGGTACCCCGAAGGAAGTTTCGCTTTCTGCACGAGCACTGTTGGCCTCTGCCAGAGCTTCGAATAAATTCATTGGAGCTAAGCCTGGCGATACCTGGTCCTTACTTCTGCCACTTACACATGTTGCTGCAGTTAATGTTTTCATTCGCGCAATTGAATTAGGAACTATTCCTGTAGATCTTCGCAATCATGTTGGTCAATACCCTCGTGTTGATTTCACTGCAATTGTTCCTACTCAACTCTTTAAAGCTCTAAATGGTGATGAAGATTTACTGAAACATCTACAAAGTGCGCAAAAAGTTCTTGTTGGTGGAGCGGCACTATCTGCCGGTATGCGCAACCAAGCAACAGCTGCAGGAATCAACATCGTCACAACTTATGGAATGAGTGAAACATCCGGTGGATGTGTTTACAACGGACAGATTTTAGACGGCGTTAATGTTGAAGTTCGCGGTGGAATTATTTTTATTCAAGGTGAAGTTCTTGCCCTTAATCTTGATCTCAATGATGGTTGGTTTGAGACCAGTGATTTAGGCGAATTCATCGACGACAAGTTAGTTGTTATCGGCAGGGCAGATGATGTGATTATCTCGGGTGGCGAAAACCTTTCTCTTAACAATGTGGAAAGCATCCTGAATGAACATTTTCCTTCGATCCAAGCTGCGGCATTTTCGATTGATGATGCCCAATGGGGACAAGCTCTTCACCTTGCAATCGTTGGCGATGTAGATAAGGACAGCATCGCATCCACACTTGAAAGAAAAATTGGTGCTTTCGCAAAACCAAAGGGCATTCATTTCATGAACTCGCTACCCTTACTCGGTATTGGAAAAATTGATCGCAAAAAATTGGCACAAGGAGTAAGCAATGAATAAGTGGATCTTGGGTGCCCGGCCGCGCACACTTCCGGCTGCTGTTGCACCAGTCCTTGTAGCTATTGCTTTGGTTGGAAGTGATTTCAATTGGTTTCGAGCTGTCTTGGCGCTAAAGGTTGCTGTGTGGCTACAAATTGGCGTGAACTTTGCCAACGATTACAGCGACGGAATTAAAGGAACAGATGCTGATCGAGTCGGCCCAATTCGCCTGGTCGCTAGCGGAATTGCATCAGCCGCATCGGTTAAGTACGCAGCCTTTGCCTCCTTTGCGATCGCAAGCATTGCGGGTACCTGGTTAGCATTTTTGACTTCACCACTACTAATTCTGATTGGTGTCATCTCAATCGCAGCTGCATGGGGATACACCGGAGGCAAAAATCCTTATGGCTACAGAGGTCTTGGTGAAGTTTCTGTATTTTTATTCTTTGGCGTGATCGCAACAATGGGTACTTACTATGCACAAACTCAAGAGTTAACTCTCTTAAGTTTCATTGTTTCTATCCCGATGGGTGCGCTTTCTTGTGCGATCCTTTCAATCAACAATCTTCGCGACCGACCTAAGGACCAGTTGGCGGGAAAATTGACCGTTGCCGTTCGGATCGGTGACCGCAAAGCTCGACAGATGTATGTTGCGCTCTTAGTTCTCGCACACGTTGCAGCAATTGCCACATTGATACCGACCGCGCTACTTACCTTACTAGCGCTTCCAATGAGCTTCACAATTTCAAAGCAAGTCTTAAGCGGCATTACAGGTAAGGAACTAATTCCAGTTCTGGGTAAAACCGGAAAACTACAAATGGTTTTTGCCATCTTGTTTGCTATCGGCTTAGGGATAAATAAGAACATGACACGGCTCATCCCATTGATTCTAGTTTTTGGATTAACGATCTATGCGTTGATTGATTGTGCGCGTACCGATGAGTCACAGATTAAGAATTTACCCAAGTGGGGATGGCTCTTACTCATTATTATCTTGGGACCTCAAGCTCTAGCAATTGGTCCAGTTGCTTACCTAGTTGCGGGTAGAAACAAACCAAAAAGAGGTAAGGGGCCTAAGCGCCGCATAATTCCGCCAGATGATGATCCAGATTTTTTAAGGAAGCTTTAAAGCCCTGAATACGTGTGCTTTCCAGTTCCCCAAATGTTTACATAAATATAGTTAAACAAGAATGTTGAGCCAGCAAACAGACATAACCATGCTGCGCGACGTCCTCGCCAGCCAATAGTTACGCGGGCGTGTAAATATGCCGCATAGGCAACCCACGTAATAAATGCCCAGGTCTCTTTTGGATCCCAACCCCAGTAACGACCCCAAGCACTTTCTGCCCAAATCGCACCGGCAATAACTGAAAAGGTCCATAAAGGAAAAACAAATGCGACGAGTCTGTATGACAGCTGATCTAGAGTTTCTAAATCTGGAAGTCGCTTAGCCCATTGTGGTCGCTCACCATTTTGCTCAACTCGGTCTAAGTACAAGTACGCAGCAGCAATTACATTTGAAAGCAAAAACACTCCACCCGAAATAATCGCAGCTGACACGTGAATAACGAGCCACTCTGACTTAAGAGCAGGAACTAATGCCGCACTTGGCACATACAAGACCGTGATGGCTGTTCCTATCGTCAAAAGAACCGAAACAGAAACCAAAAGACCCAGCCAACGAAGGTCATACTTTCGAAGTGCGACCAGGTATGCACCTGAAAAAGCTAAAGCACCAGTAATTGAGAACTCATACATGTTTCCCCAAGGAACTCTGCCAGCAGAAATTCCACGAGCAATTACCCCAGCGAACAAAAGTAGAAAACCAAGGATCATCATTGCTGTTGCAATTCGAGCTACTTTTTCTGTGCTCTTGTAATCCAAAGTAGTTGATTTATCTGCTGGAACTTTTACCGCCCAGGCAGTTTCTATTGCGTGAGCAATGAATGAGATCGCATAGACAGCCATAGCTGAATACACCAAATAATTTGATGCAAAAGCCCATGAACGTGACATCTATTTTTCTCCCTTTAACATTTTTACAAAACCTTGCATTTCAACCTCTAAGCCTGGAGCTGCATTCTTGGCCAAGCCCGCAACTTCAACCTGATCAGTCACTCGAATCCAAATTCTTCGTCTGCGAGTAAACAAGGAAGCGAGTAACCCAAGGATGGCAACAATACCTCCAAGTAATGCAAGGTGCTTTCCAGGATCTGCAACGAAGTTAAGGTTCACCCACTGCACATAACCTTCGAAAGTTATTGATCCACCTTGATAACTAAAGCTCTCTCCTGGCTTTAAGCCCTTCAACCCAATCTGCGTCATCTCTGATGTATCAATTCGATAAACAGATTGTGGGATTCCTGAGTCCAGACCTAAATCGCCGCTCCACACTGAAAGCAACAATCGTGGATTTAGCGCTTTAGGAAAGGCACTTGTTCCTCCGTTAGCTCCATCGCGCACATATGTTGGAAGGAAAGATCCTAAGAAACCAATTTGTGGATCAGCATCAGGGACTTTAATTGCCCCGATTGACCGAAGGTTTGCATCTTGAGGAAGAAATGTTACGGGTCCCTGGAATGCAACATCTCCTTTTGAATCTCTCACTGTTACTACGGGTGCATAACCATTAGCTTGTAAGTACACACGAGTAGTGCCGATTGTCATCGGACTATTTACTTTAATTGTTTTCTTTTCTATTTTTGTAGAACCATCTTGAAGTAACGAAACTTCAAGCGTGTAGTCTTCAGGAGCGCTAGTTTCCATGTTGTACTCTGCAACAAATTTATCGGCTGTCAACATAAATGAAGGAATATTTGAATCTTTATACAACTTGCCGTATGTCAACGTATCGTAACTAGTTGGAGTATTTACAAAACGTTCTCCAACATTGACGATTGCCTCACCTCGCATACCAAAGAGTGAGCTAAAACTAATTCCTAATAGGATCAAAATCAGAGCCAAGTGAAAGAAAAGGTTTCCGGTTTCACGAGTAAAACCTTTTTCAGCTGAAATAGAACCGTTAACTTCTAAAACTCTAAACCGCTTTGACTTAAACCAGGCTCGGGCGAGTTCAAGCTCATTACCTTGGGCTTTCCACGATTCATGATGTTCTAAGCGAGATAAATTCTTTGGTGTAGCAGGCGGCAAAGCTCGTGCAGCTTTAAAGTGTTCAATTGTGCGTGGAAGGACGCAACCAATGAGAGAAATGAAGAGCAAGATATAAATCGCACTAAACCAAGGTGAACCGTAGACATCAAAGAGATAGAAGCGATCCATCCAACGTGCTATTTCTGGTGAATCTTTGAAGTATTGCCCTACCTGAAGTGGGTTTTGCGTTCTCTGTGGAACTAGGGATCCCGGGATTGCCGCGATGCCCACTAAAAGAAGCAGAATCAAAGCTGTACGCATACTTGTTAGTTGCCGCCATGCAAAGCGCAATAAACCAACATTATCTAGTTCAGGAATTTGAGTTTGCTGGCTCATCAGATCACCGGAATAAAGTCAGAGATGAGAGAGCGTAGTGAGTTCATTATCTGACTCCAAAAACCCAATACTTGTAATAAACCGATAGTAATCAAGAAGACTCCACCGATTTTCGAGATGACATCACCGCGGCGGTAGATCAGTGAGCGAAGTTTTGCCGACTTATCTAATGACAATCCTGACAAAATAAATGGCAAACCTAAACCGAGGCAGTAACCAAATGACAAAATCGCTCCTCGTACCGCGCTTGATTCTTGAAATGCCAAAGTTTGGACCGCAGCAAGTGCTGGTCCAATACATGGCGTCCAACCAATTCCAAAAAGAATTCCCAGCATTGGCGCACCCAGTAAGCCACCGGTAGTCCGCATCTTCGGGCGAATTGTTGGGGAAAAAGGAAAGCGACCATAAAAAACAAAGCCTAGGAAAATTGTAAGAATTCCAAGAATTCGAGAGATCAGCTCTTCATTTGCTGAAAGTTGATTTCCTAGGCCTCCAAAAACTGCGCCATATGAAACAAAGACCAACGAAAAACCTAGAACAAATAGGACTGAGCCAAGCAACACTTTGCCGCGACTGACTGAAAACCCTGCTGCAAAAGATAGATACCCAGGAACAAGTGGCAGCACACACGGGGAAAGAAATGAAATTACGCCAGTAATAAATGCAAAGGGAAAGGCGGTAACTAAAAAGCCAGAAAAGATTTGCTCGACAAAGAACTCTTTCATTCTGCAGAGACCTTCTCAATCAATTTAGAAAGAGACGCCACGGTTACAACGCCTGAAATTCGAGCAGCTACAAGGCCTGATTTATCCAGAATAACTGTTGTAGGAATTGCATTGGCAGGTAAGGAGCCTTTAAAACCAAGCAGAATTGAGTCATCAATAACCGTTGGATAAGGAATCTTGAATCTACGTTCGAAAGCTTCTGCGTTTGCTGGATTATCACGAGTCAAAATTCCTATGAAGGCAACATCTGTGTATTTATTTGCCAAAGCAACCAAGGTTGGTGCTTCGGCGCGACAAGGAGAACACCATGACGCCCAAACATTAACAACAGCGACTCGGTCTTTTTGGTAGGTGTAATTCTCTCCTGACAAGGTCATTCCGGTAATTACCGGAGCGATCTTTCGATCTGAAATTTTGATGAATGTCGTAGCTCCATCACCTGATACAAAACTTTCTTCAGAAGCTGAACTGCCTCCACCGCCACATGCTGTTAATATGAATGCAAGCACAATAAATGCGGCGAATTTTTTCATTACTTCTTCTCAGGCAATAAATGACCAGCGGGTTCTGAATATGTGAGTCCCGAGATCATTCCTTCATCATCAAAGTGAACACTTGTAACTGAAGCCAATGAACATTCTCGTTTGCGAGGATCGTGCAAAAGTCGTCGATTTTCAATTGCACTTCTTAGGATCCAAATTGGTAGCTGATGCGAAACACAAATTGCATCTTTACCATTTGCAGCTTTATTTGCGGCAAAAATTGCTGCAAGCATGCGGCTAATTTGTTCTTCATATGGCTCGCCCCAAGAAGGTTTCCATGGATTCCACAAATGTTTCCACGCAGCCGGGTGACGCAAAACTCCATCGCCAACACCAAATGGTTTACCTTCAAAAACATTGGCAGCTTCAATCAAACGTTCATCAGTTGTAATTTCAATGTTGTGTGCAGCTGCAATTGGTGCCGCCGTTTCTTGTGCACGTTGTAGAGGTGAGACGTGAAGTGCGCCAAGATCTAGAGTTTTGGACCATTGGCCAATTGTTTGCGCCATCTCTTGGCCACGCTCAGACAATCTCCATCCAGGCTGGCGTCCATACAAAATTTTGTCTGGATTATGGACTTCTCCGTGTCGAACCACATGCACCGTTGAACTCATTGGCAAAGCATAAAGCGTCTCACTAGGAGTTCTCTCGCTAAGGTAGTGACATGGCACTCACGAGCAAACGGGCTGCCTTCTTTGATGTCGATAACACGCTTATCCGCGGTTCTGTAATTTACTTCTTGGGCCGAGGTATGTACCAGCGTGGTTACTTCACCAAGAAGGATATTTCACGTTTCGTTTTAGCTAACCTGAGATTTCGCTTAACGGGCAAAGAGAACAAAGAAGAGATCCAAAGATTTCAAGATGCCGCTACAGATTTCATAGGCGGCCACAATGTCAAAGATATCGAAGCAATTGCTCAAGAAATTTATGATGAGTTTGTATCGCCAGCCATGTGGCAAGGAACAATTGATATTGCTCAATCTTTAGTTGCTGAAGGTTGTGAGGTTTATTTAGTTACAGCCGCCCCCGAAGATATGGCAGTTCTAATTGCACAAAGATTAGGTTTGACTGGAGCACTTGGCAGCAAAGCAGAAATCAGCGATGGAATTTACACGGGTCGAATGAACGGTCCTTTGCTCCACGGAAAAGAAAAAGCAATTGCCATCACACAACTTTCAAAAGAAAAGGGCTTTGACTTAAAAGAGTGTTTAGCTTTTTCAGATAGTAATAATGATCTTCCGCTCTTGCTATGTGTCGGACACCCATCAGTAATTAATCCAGATGCATTGCTTGGTTTGCGTGCAATGGCTGAAGGTTGGCCGATTCATGATTTTCGAAAAGCACGTTTTATTGGCAAAGCGATTTCACCACTTGTTGTTCGTTTGGCCGCTGTAGCCACCTGGCTTACCCCGCGTAAACGTCGGGGCTGATTAACAAGAACACCCGAAATGCCAGTAATGTAGGCAAGTTATGGAAATGCGCTCCTTCTCCGACTACCTACGTAGTGTTGATGATGCTGCCTTCTTAAATCTTTTCAACGCACGTCCGGATCTGATTACGCCGGTGCCTTCAGACATTGCATCCCTGGCAGTTCGTGCCTGTTCTGCTCCAAGCCTTGCGCGTGCAATTGATTCGCTGAACCAATGGCAGTACCAAGTATTAGAAGCTTCTGCGGCATTAAATGAACCTTTCACTGAAAAACAAGTTGTTGCTTTGACTGAAAA
>Ga0214917_10004156_pt1 | contig 16289 bp, 17 predicted proteins | sample LL_1208_BB_MetaG_FD_177983 | JGI IMG/M metagenome (GOLD analysis project Ga0214917, IMG submission 177983) | Freshwater microbial communities from Lake Lanier, Atlanta, Georgia, United States - LL_1208_BB | ecosystem: Environmental > Aquatic > Freshwater > Lake | place: USA: Georgia | collected... | reverse complement strand
TGAGCTGCGTGAGCGTCTGTGTTTTGCGACCGACAATGTCTGCGATGAAGAGAAGAATCCCAAAGGCAATCAGTGTCGACGACACAATCCAGAGGTTTCGAAGTGGGCCCTCAATGGCATCTTGAAAAATCAAACCCAGAACAACGATGGGTATCGTTCCCACAATGATGAGCCAGCCCATGCGTGCTTCGGGATCACGCGAGGTGATGACAGCCGACGGGTTCCCGGTGCGCCTTAACTGAGTCTTCTCGGATTGAAGTGACACGAACCAACGCGACGCAATTCGAATGATGTCTCGCCAAAAGTAGACAACGACAGCGGACTCCGTGCCGAGCTGCGTGACGGCCGTGAATATTGCCCCGGGGTCATGTGCGCCAGGCAATAGCTCCCCCACAATGCGGAGATGCGCAGACGACGACACCGGAATGAACTCAGTGAGTCCTTGAACAATGCCCAGAACAATCGCATCGAGCCAGCCCATGATGCACATCCTTTTAAAAGCGGTCAACCGATGATGGGATACCGCGCGTCACGGCCATCGCCGGTCGTGCGCACTGCCGATATTACTGGGCTACTTGCCGTGATCCGTGGGCGAAACACGTGTGACTATTCGTGGTAGTGTCATCTCTCGATGCGTTTCGCATCGTCACCTGCGCGGGTGGCGGAATGGCAGACGCGCTAGCTTGAGGTGCTAGTGCCCGTTAGGGCGTGGGGGTTCAAGTCCCCCCTCGCGCACGCAGAATAAATCCTCCCCGTTCGAGTGGCGGGGAGGATTTCTGTTTGACGCCGGTCCGGTGTTCGTGGCTCGCCCGTTGACGTCGGCCGAGGCTTCGCGACTAATTCGGGAGAGATTGCGCCAGCAGCGCCGTCTCGCTTTCTGTCGCTAGGGACATCTTCCATGCCACAAGAGCACGCACCGTGGCGTCGGAATCTTCGGCGAGTAGGTTCATTGCGTCGTTGGGGATAAAGAAATTTACGGCAACCCAGGACCGCACGGTCGCACTTGCGTCTTTCGCGAGAAGGCGCAGCACATCGCACGGTGTTGCCTCGTTACGTGCCACACACACGCGGACACTCTCGACTCGGTCCTGCGCAAGCGACAGCAAGCATTCCTCTGGCGTGTGCTTGTGAAGAGCTGCGCTCTCTCGAATCTTCGGATTGCGATCCGAGGCCATCGACCGCAGTCTGGCAATCTTGGACTCCGTCACTTCGGGTGACAGAAAACCGGATACGGCTTCCGCGCCCAATGCGGGCTGTGCCATGAGGGCATCAAGCTGGCGCATTTGTGCCGGAGTATTGAAGCGAATGCACGACATGAAACGAGGCTAGTGAGAGAACAGCAGATCAATATGAGCGACGCGCCAGGCAAAACCAGGATCGCTCATTTCGGTCTCTCGGGTCAGCGCGACTCGGGTTGTCTCTGAGCCGATAGTCACGGCCACCTCTCCCGCGCCGGAGCCTAGGCTTCCGGTTGCCGACACGGAAGTCGCCGTGGAGAGCGTAACTGGCGTGTCTGACCACACGAGTTGTGAGACGGTGTCCTGCGCAATGAGGTTCGTCGATGTTCCCCACGCGGTCACTGCCGTCGCCACCGCTTTCCCCGACGTCACCGGAGTCACCTCATGAAATCCGGCTTGGATTGTCGATAACAATCCGGTCAACGCGTCGTCCAATTCCGGGTGGCTGGGTGCACCAAGTGTCACGCCCACGATGCGCACGCTCGTCGTGCCCACGGGAAGCATGGACGAAAACAATAAGCACGCACCCGCCTCATCAGTTGTTCCCGTCTTGATTCCGTTGACCCCGAGAGTTCCGAGAAGCTTGTTGCTGTTTTCGATGGTTCCGATCGGGTCAATGGATGTGCTCACTTTCGCGACGGCGGTGGCAATAACCTCGTTGTCAAGTGATCTCGCTCCAATCTCGAGCAGCTCTCGGGGTGTGCTTTGCGTCTCCGGACTCAACCCACTCGCGTCTGTGACAACCGTGGATTCAAATCCGTTCTTGTGAAGCCACGCATTAGCCGCGCTCACGTAGGCGTCCTCGGAACCAAACGCCCATCGAGCAAGTGAAAGCGCATAATTGTTCGCCGATTTGACGAGCATCACCGTGATGACGTCGCGCTCGCTCAGTGACATTCCGTCGATGACGTCTGCGCGTGATTCGTCGTTCTCGATGCTGCGCGTCAATTCCGCGACATCGGTTGCGTCGAAAGAAATGCTCGGTCCCGGAGCGCCGGGTTGAATGGGTCGCGCGTCGAGCACAACGAGGGCGGTAATCAGTTTTGCCATGCTCGCGATCGGCGCAGGAGTGTCGATCTTCGCCTGCGCGAGAATGCCGAACCCGTCTGCTTCGAACACCGTCGTTCCAAATTGGGGAATGTCGAGTTGCGCGGTCTCGTTTGTGAGGTCTGTCGCTGTGACCGCGGTGATACTCGCGGGCGGAAGAGGCGCAATTCCGATGATGGTTGCGCTGCCGAGCAATGTGACAACAACGCCCGTTGTTCCAAAGACGACGAGACGGCGTCGTCGATAGACGGCAGGGGAAACGCGGGTCATCTACGACACCTCGGTGAGGGCATAGAGTGCCACGGCAGCCGCGCTCGCCACGTTGAGCGAGTCGACACCGTGTCTCATTGGAATTCTGACCACGCTGTCGACACGTTCCAGCGTCGAGCGTCGGAGTCCATCTCCTTCGGCCCCGACGACGAGCGCGATTCGGTCGGGAGGCGAGGCGGCAAAGTCCCGCAGATCGTGGGCAGTGTCGTCGAGTGCGAGCGCGGCAACATGGAAACCATGGCGTTGCATCGTCTCGACCCCGCCCGGCCATGACGTAAATCGGGCCCAGGGCACCTGCAGAACAGTTCCCATGCTCACCCTGATGCTTCGTCGGTACAGCGGGTCGGCACATTCGGGCGTCACCAGTACGGCATCGGCTCCCATCCCCGCAACCGCCCGAAAGATTGAGCCGACATTTGTGTGGTCAACCAAATTCTCGAGGATGACCACCAGACGCGCATCCGCCACGACTGCGTCGATTGACAGCTCAACCGGTCGATTCATTGCCGACAATGCACCACGGTGCAAGTGGAACCCCGTCAAGAGTTCGACGGTTTCGGCCGACCCGACGAAGAGGGGCACGTCGAATTCTCGAAAAAGTTCAACCATCTCGTCGAGCCACCGTTGCGCCGTGAGCACGGAGCGAGGTACGTGTCCCGCCGTCAGGGCGCGCCGGATCACCTTGGATGACTCGGCGATGTACAGCCCGTTGGCTGGTTCGCTTTTCCGGCGCAACGCCACGTCGGTGAGATTGACATAGTCAGAGATTCGAGGATCGCTCAGGTCGGATATCGGGTAAACGTGAGCCACTCCCCTAGCTTTGCCTATTGACACGAACTTGCGTGCCCGAATTTACGCAGGCTTTGGAAACATGTCGGTAATCAGCACGGAATACGCTGACCATATGGTGAGCGTCCTGCAGGAGTTCTCGCCGTCGTGGGAACGAGAGATGGATGACCTCGCTCGACTTCTCGACGGCAAGAGATTCGCTGTGCTCACCGGTGCGGGCATCTCAACCGATTCAGGAATCCCGGATTATCGGGGGCAGGGTGCCTCGCGGCGAACTCCGATGTCAATTGACCAGTTTCGCTCAGACGTCCTATATCGCAAGCGCTACTGGGCGGGTTCTCATCGAGGCTGGCTGACATTTGCGTCCGCCCTTCCCAACGACGGTCACCGCGCGGTAGCGGCGCTCGAGCAGGCACGACTCGTGTCGGGAGTCGTGACGCAAAACGTTGACGGCTTGCATCGCCGAGCGGGGAGCGCTCATGTCGTGGACCTGCACGGTTCTCTGGATCGGGTTGTCTGTCTCGACTGTGGGCAACGATACGACCGAAATGCACTCGCCGCTCGTTTGGCACGGGAGAACCCGTGGTTTGAGGAGGTTTCTGACGTTGCGTTGGCTCCCGACGGGGATGTCGACATCACGGATTTCGATTCGTTGGTGGTTCCCGAATGCGAGGTGTGTGGTGGGGTGCTCAAACCGGACGTCGTGTTTTTCGGCGAGGTGGTGCCCTTTCGCGTGTATTCCGCTGCGACGGCAATTGTCCGAAAGGCTGAGGCCCTCGTTGTGGCGGGTTCGTCGCTCATGGTGAATTCGGGGTTTCGACTCGTCGATCAAGCGCGGAAAGCCAGAATGCCCGTGATAATCGTCAATCGTGGCGCGACAAAAGCTGACGCTGTTGCGAACATTCGCATCGATGCCGGAACGTCGGAGGTTTTGGCCGACCTTGCGTTACGCCTGGGTGCCACTGACGTGACAGAGGACATCGAGTAGGTCGGCAGCTGACGAGGACCATTGATAACGGGTAGCTTGCCGAGCGCATGCCGCACTCCGATGCGCCCACTCGCTTTCGTCGGCGAGGGTTCGAATCTGCGCGGCGAAGTCTGCGGGAGAATCGGGTGAGGCGTACAGGGCTGCCTGTCCGCCGATCTCGCGAAATATCGCGATGTCACTCACCACAATCGGGGTCCCCTGTGCCATCGCTTCGACGAGAGGTATCCCAAAGCCCTCGTCTCGTGAGGCCGTGACCAGCGCGGTCGCGGTGCGCAGTGCCGCAACGTATTCCTCATCCGAGACGCCGTCATGAAAAATGACGCGTGCCTGCGGTGCTAGGGCGTTCAATCGCGCTCGCTCGCTCGGGCCAATTTTACTCATCACGTGCAACTCCCAATCGGGCAGGAGTTGCGCAGCGCGGATGAGCGTCGCGACGTTTTTGTATGGCATGAACGAACCCATGTACACGAGTCGGCGAGTTCGTTGTGAAAACGGCAACGGGCCGGAGTTCTCGGACGCCTCGGCCGCGTTGGGAACCACAAAAATCGGCCGGGAGGTCAGCCGATGGCGTTCAATGAGTCTTTTAGTCGTTTCCGACACGGCCACCACGGCGTCCGCACCTCGGAGGAGAAGTCGCTGGGGCCACCACGACAAATGGTAGAGCCTCCACATCGCTCTCAACCCGATGCCAAACTCGCGCGGCGGCGTGGGATAACGGTAGTAAATCAAGTCGTGAACCGTGAGGATGAGCCGATACTTTCGCCCGGATGATCCCATTGTCTGCATGGGCGAAAATACGATGTCTGGCTGGAGCTTGTTCACCCGGCGTGCGATGAAGGGCTCTCGCGGGCTGGTCGGTGCGGAAACGATAACTGTCGGCAAATCTCCCGAGTATGGTACGCGCGAGCGCTGCTCCCCGTTCGAAACCAACAGCGTGAGCCGGATGTCGTCCCGACTTTCCACGAGTTGGGCAAGTGCAGCGAAGAGATGTGCGCTAAACCGACTAATTCCGTCGTGATGCGTAGTTCGGATGTATCGCCCGTCGAGAGCGACGTGGAGAGCGGAGTCCCGTGCGCGAAATGAACGCGTCACCTCGACGAATCCGATTCGTTGAGGTACGCCCGAATGGCCTCGGCTGCCGTGCCGGGCGCTTCGTAGTGCACGAGGTGGCCGACGTCAGGGATGATCGTCAAAACGCTCCCTGGTATCTTCGTAGCGAGTTCTCGCTGGCGCGAAATGGACGTGATGTCGTCCCGATCGGCGGCAATCAGCAGAGTGCCCTCAGGAAGTGACGATGCGAACTCACTCACGTCGTGCTCAACGGAGGCGCGGAATGCCCGAAGCACGCTCTCTCGACTCGCAAAGCTGCTGAAATACGAGTCGTGCTGTCCGTGTATCCAGCGCCGCAGGGCTCGATCGGGTGTTTTCGCCATGGTCGCGCTCATGATTCGCACAATCGCGCGATTTCTCAGCAGTTTCTGCCCCAGTTTTTCGGGCAGGGCTGCCGACACGTGGTAGTACCAGACCGCGAGTCGCGTCAATATTCCTCGCGGCCCAGACAGGGCGTTGGCGGCAATCGGATTGACGAGAATGCAGCGCTCGTTCGCAAGTCCTCGCTCAAACGCGGCTGCCACCACAATCGACCCAAACGAGTGCCCAAGTATCGCGGTGTGTGGTTGCGCTTCGATGGTGTCCACAAAGTCACATAGCCAGCGAGCGTATCCGTCTATCGCTATCGAATCGGATTCGTCGAGTCCGTGCACGCCGGAGTCACCGAAACCCGGAAGGTCGGGAACGACGATGCGGCGCGATTCGCCGAGTTTGGCGACGAACGGCTCAAGACCATGATGATCCCCTCGAAAGCCATGCACCATGACCAGATCTATGGGCCCCGTGCGGGGACCATAGTTCCACCATGCCGTGGGTACACCGTTGATCGTTGTTCGCGACGCATGAACGGGAATGCGCGCTAATTCGTCAGCGTAGAAATCAACAGGGGACATTGAATCCAAGCGTAGTGACACTCGACGGACCTAGAGTGAACAACGTGACAGAACAATCTCTCCCCGAGTGGGCAGCACGACTTGCCGTTTTTGACACCGAAACAACGGGCATTGCCACGGAAACCACGCGAATCGTGCAAGCACATGTCAGCATTCTCGACGAATCAGGATTGCCCGTAGAGGGTCGCGATTGGCTGATTGATTGCGGAATTGACATCCCGGAGCAGGCCACGCGTGTCCACGGCATTACGACCGAACGGATGCGCGCAGAGGGTAGATCTGCTCGCGAGAGCATCGGCGAAATTCTCGAGTACTTGGACGCAATTTTTCAGTCAGGCACGGTGGTCGTGGCCTACAACGCCAGCTATGACTTTACGATTCTTGATCGGGAGGCCAAACGCTATGACCTTGCTCCGCTGAGTCGACCGAGACCGATCGTTGACCCGCTCATTCTGGACCGACAATTTGACCGGTATCGCCGAGGACCCAGGAACCTCGCGTCAAACGCCGAGTTGTACGGCGTCGTTCTCGATAACGCGCACGATGCTTCGGCGGATGCGATTGCCGCGGGGCGCGTAGCACAGGCGCTCTCGCGCAAGTATTTCGACCAACTCAATATCCCCGCTCTGCAACTCCACGAACAACAGGAAACCTGGGCACTCGAGCAGGCGGCAAGTTACCGCTCGTATCGCCAATCCATCGGCAAACCAATGTATGACGACGACGATTCCTGGCCTGTGGGTTAGGTTGCGACTTGTCACGAGCCGGGCACATGTCGGGTGGCTGACACCACAAGCGCAAAAAAAAGAGACCCAATATGGGTCTCGATTTTTTTTGACCGAAACTAGTTTCCAAATCCCTTGAAGCGCTGGTTGAACTTCTCCACGCGTCCTGCGGAGTCCATGATTCTCTGCTTGCCGGTGTAAAACGGGTGGGATTCACTCGAGATTTCAACGTCGATGACCGGGTACTCGTTACCGTCTTCCCACTTCATCATCTTGCTGCTACTCACTGTCGAGCGCGTCAGGAAGGATGTTCCAGAAGCCAGGTCGTGGAAAATGACCGGTGCGTACTCAGGGTGGATGTCAGCCTTCATGGTGTTCCTCAAAGTTTTTTGTCGATAAGTTCTCGGATGTTTCCGACACGCCAGCATAGCAGACATGTGTGCCGCCACATTGTTTCACTCCGTTCGAGCACGTGCCCAATAACGACTATTCTCATGCCCGACGTCCACTGTGATGCCGAACGTTGTCGAGAGGTTTTCGCTCGTGAGTGTGGTCTCTATGGGTCCTTGTGCGACGACCGATCCATCCTTAATCAGCAGAACGTGCGTGAAACCCGGAGGAATCTCCTCAACGTGGTGCGTCACCATGACAATGGCGGGAGAACCGGGATTGCTCGCAAACGCGCCGAGCATCTTCATGACTTCCTCTCGACTGCCTAAGTCGAGAGATGCCACGGGTTCATCCATGAGAAGCAACTCGGGGTCGGTCATAATCGAGCGGGCAATTTGAGCCCGTTTCATCTCCCCTTCGCTCAAACTGCCAAAAGGTCGATCAGCGAGTTCCTCGAGGCGCCACTCTGACAAAACGCGTCGTGTCCGACGAAAGTCAGTCTCATCAAACATGTCACCCCGCGCCACTGCCGCGGCAATTGCAGCACTCATGACCGATTGTTCGACCGTCTCCGTGCGCGGGATGCGCTTGGCCATGCCCGCGGAGGCGAGGCCTACTCTGGGGCGCAACCAATCCGTGTCCGCCAAACCGACGTCATCACCCAGCACGAGCGCTGTCCCCGACGAGGGCTTCTCCCAGGCCGCAATCAACTCCAATAACGAGGTCTTGCCCGAACCATTCGAACCGAGAACGACCCACCGTTGTGATGAATCGACGCTCCACGTCACGTCTCTCAGAACAGGCAGGCCGTCCCTCTCCATTGACACGTGAGACAAGTGCATGACGGAACTCATGCCCCCATGCTACTGAGCCAAAGTCAGCCGGAGAGCACGGACGAGTACACGTGAAGTGTTTTCGCCGCGATGGATGTCCAATCGAATGATTCTCGTGCTCGCGCGCGCGCGGCCTCTCCGTACCTGGCGGCAGTTGACTCATCTGATAGCGCGAGCACAAGCGCTGACGCTAAGTCCGCCACGAAACGTTCCGGATCGAGTGGGGTTCCGGTTCCATCGCTCACCTGGTCTATCGGAACAAGCCAGCCCGTTTCCCCGTCAACGATGACCTCAGGAATGCCACCCGTCGCTGTTCCCACGACGGGGATTCCGCAGGCCATTGCCTCGAGATTAACTATGCCCAACGGCTCATAAATTGACGGGCAGACAAATACCGTTGATGCCGTAAACAACGCACACAAATCGTGGCGAGAAACGTGGTCGGGAATCCAGATCACGCCGGTTCGTTGTGAGGAAAGTGCTGCGACACCCGCCTCAAATTCCGCTCTGATCTCATTCGTATCCGGTGCGCCCGCGCACAAAATAATTTGGACGTCGCGCGGAAGTTCGGTCAGGGCCCGGAGGAGATAGGTCAGGCCCTTCTGTCGCGTGATTCGACCCACGAACATGACGGTCGGTCGAGAGAGATCGACGCCGTACCGTGCGGCTACGGATTCGTCGATGGTGGGTTTCCACTTTTCTACGTCGATTCCGTTGTGCACGACGTGAACGCGATCCGGATCGAGGTGAGGGTACGCCGTCAAGATGTCTCGGCGCATCCCGTGGCTCACGGCAATAACCGCGTTGGCTGACTCGAACGAACGTCGTTCAAGTTCACTCGAAAGTCGATAACCTCCGGCAAGTTGCTCAGATTTCCACGGGCGAAGGGGTTCCAGGGAATGGGCGGTGACAACATGCGGAATCTCATACATGAGCTGCGCGATGCGACCTGCCTCGTTGGCATACCACGTATGAGAGTGAACAAGTGTCGCACTCTGGAGGGCATCCGCAATTGCCAGGTCGACACCCAAGGTTGCCAGAGCAGGATTCGCTGTCTTTAATTCTGCGGGCACGTCGTAGGCAAACGTCTCGGGTTCATCGCGCGGCGCGCCAAAGCAATGCACGCGCACATCAACGCTCTTTCGCAAGGCCGAGACGAGCTCCGCAACGTGAACGCCTGCCCCGCCGTAAACCTCGGGTGGATACTCCTTCGAGACCAGGTCGATCCTCATGCTGACAAACACTATCGTCAACGACGAATCGTCGCTGAAGTGAAGATTGGGGCGTGAGGGTCACATCGGGTTCTCCAGCCGTTAGTGTTTTCCCATGGCGTCTCGGAAAATTTTCGGAATCGTCCTTGCGGGCGGCGAGGGCAAACGCCTCATGCCGCTGACGGAAGATCGCGCAAAGCCGGCTGTTCCCTTCGGCGGTCAGTATCGACTCGTCGACTTTGCGATCTCGAACCTGATGAATTCCGGACTTCGACAGATTGTTGTTCTCACGCAGTACAAGTCACACTCCCTCGATCGCCACATTTCTCAGACGTGGCGCATGGGCACGTTGCTGGGATCTTATGTCGCGTCGGTGCCTGCCCAACAACGCCTGGGGAAACGTTGGTTCAGCGGAAGCGCGGACGCTATTCTCCAAAGCTTGAACCTCATCAACGACGAAAAGCCTGACATTGTCGTTGTGGTGGGCGCCGATCACGTCTATCGCATGGACTTCTCCCAGATGGTTCAGGCGCACATCGACAGCGGACGAAGTGTCTCCGTCGCCGCGATTCGCCAGCCAATTGAACTCGCCGACCAATTCGGTGTCATCGAGATTGACTCATCGGACCCGACCAAGATTGAACGTTTTCGTGAGAAGCCGCGGGATGCGCGGGGGCTACCCGACGCACCGGACGAGGTCCTCGTCTCCATGGGCAACTACGTGTTCAACACGGACGCGCTCATTGACGCGGTAGAAAAAGACGGTGAGCGAGCGGACTCGAACCATGACATGGGTGGGGACATCATCCCCTGGTTTGTGTCGCAGAATGACGCCAGCGTCTACGACTTCAGGCGCAACGACGTTCCGGGATCCACGGAACGCGACCGCGCCTATTGGCGTGACGTCGGAACCATCGATTCGTTTTATGAGGCGCATCAAGACCTCATTGCGGTCCTTCCCGTTTTTAGCCTGTACAACGTGGATTGGCCCATCTACTCGCTCCTCGTGAATTCGCCACCGGCAAAGTTTGTGCGGGATGATCGCGGCCATCTCGGTGTGGTGATCGACTCCATCGTGTCGCTTGGTTCCATCCTGTGTGGGACGCATGTGGAACGCAGCGTGCTCGGACCCTGGATTCGGGCGGAGTCCGGCGCGGTCATCCGTGATTCTGTACTTTTTGACAATGTTCTCGTCGGCGCCGATGCCGTCGTGCAGCGAGCCATTTTGGACAAAAACGTCGTTGTTGAGCCCGGAGCACGAGTCGGAGTTGACCACGAAAATGATGTCGCGCGCGGGTTTACCGTCACGCAATCTGGCATCACAGTCGTGGGCAAAGGACAACGTATCCGACCATGACCATGAATGCGGGCCACTCTGTCGCGACGTTTGGTTTGGTCGTTCTCGACGTGGATTCCACATTGATCGAAAACGAAGTCATTGAGCTCTTGGCGGCTCAGGCTGGATCCTTCGACATTGTTGCCGACGTGACCGCGCGCGCCATGCGGGGGGAAATTGATTTTGCCGAAAGCCTTCGACAGCGTGTGGCGACGCTCCGTGGACTGACGACGAGTCACCTGGCCGCCGTGTCTGAGCAGATTGAGGTGACGCGCGGCGTACCGGAGCTCGTCCGAGTTGTTCATGAGAACGGAGGTCATGTGGGTGTCGTGAGTGGGGGTTTCCACGAAATTCTTGATCCGCTGGCCACCTCGCTGGGCCTCGACTTTTGGCGCGCGAACCGGTTGGAAGTGAGTGACGGTCAGCTCACGGGACGCGTTACGGGTCCTATTGTGGATGCGCTCGCCAAAGCCGACGCGTTGCGAGAATGGGCACGGCAACTCGGGTTGACTCTCGAGCACACCGTCGCGGTCGGTGATGGCGCGAATGATCTCGAGATGATGAGAATTTCCGGACTTTCTATTGCCTTTGACGCGAAACCCATCGTGGTCGAACATGCCGACGTAGCGATTGTTGAGCGCGATCTCTCCCGCGTTCTGGACTACATGGGGCTGCGCTAGTTTGCGCGGGGTTAGTGTCCCATTCCAAGGCCACCGTCAACGGGAATGACCGCACCCGAGATGTAGGACGCATCGTCGGACGCGAGCCATACGCAAACCTTGGCCACTTCTTCTGCGGACGCGAATCTGCCTGCCGGAATATTCCGCTTGTATTCCGCCTGCTGATCCTCAGGAAGTGACGCCGTCATGTCGGTTTCGATGAACCCGGGCGCGATGACGTTCGCGGTGATGTTCCGCGAGCCCAACTCCCTCGTCAGCGAGCGCGCCATGCCCACGAGGGCGCTCTTCGATGCGGAGTAATTCACCTGACCGGCCGAACCGTAAAGCCCGACGACACTGGAGATAAGGATAATTCGACCGAATCGCGCCTTAATCATTCCTTTTGTTGCGCGCTTGACAACACGAAACGACCCACCAAGATTCGTGTCGACTACTGCGTCAAAATCTTCATCCGTCATTCTCAGCACGAGCGTGTCGCGCGTGATTCCCGCATTGGCAACCACAACCTCGACTGGCCCGAGTTTCTCTTCGACCTCCGCAAAGGCGTGATCCAAACTTGCTCCGTCGGTGACATCGGCCTGGACGGTCAACGTACCTTCGGGGCCCTTCCCGGTGCGAGCTGTAACCGCAACTCGGTGTCCGGCTGCAACGAATTGCTCGGCCATTGCGAAGCCAATCCCCCGGTTTCCCCCGGTGATTAAGACCGTTCTTGTGGTCATCCGACGTTCTCCTTCTGGCGTAATTCCGATTCCGTTGCGACGAACGTGACGCGCCAAGCATAGCCGTAGGCTAGGGAACACATAATTGTTGTTTGTGAGACGCCGAGGTGTGAAATGAAGACACAGCCGCAGTCCGTAACAACCCTCGTTGACTCTCCGGGGGCAGATCGCCGTCGGCGAGCTATTCGATACTCGGTTGCCATGGGCATCCGTATGGTGTGCATCATTTTGATGTTGTTTGTGCAAGGGTGGCTCCTCGTTGTGTGTGCGCTCGGCGCCATCTTTTTGCCGTACTTTGCGGTGATTTTGGCTAATGCGGTGACGGCCCCGCGCCAGGGGCTCGTGGAAGGGCCGTCGGGAGTCGTCGTTCGTGTCAGTTCCAGCGACGACTGACGCCCCGACGCGCGGGCAAGGAACTCTGCCCGATTACCCGCGTGGACTGAGCATTTTGCTGACCCGGAGGTGGGTCGGATATCTCGTCGCAGCCGTTGTTTTCGCTCTCGCGTGCGTGTCGCTGGGGCTGTGGCAGTTTGCGCGGTTGGATGAGGCGCGACTCCAAATGAGCCGAATCGCCACCAACTACGACGCACGCCCCGTTCCCATTGAGAATCTGCTTCCGGCGGATGGTTCCTTTGAGCCGGGAGACACGTGGACACCCGTGTTGGCGAGCGGCACGTATGACACACAGCGCCAGCTCCTCGTGCGAAGCCGCCCCCATGATGGCCAGGTCGGATTCGAGGTACTTACGCCATTGAGACTCGACGACGGGCGTGTTTTCATCGTCGATCGCGGTTGGATACCCTCGGCCCAAACCACGGCGGATGCCAGTGATATCCCCAACCCCCCGTCCGGACGAGTGGAAGTCGTTGCTCGACTCAAACCGTCGGAGCCTCCGTTGGCCGGTCGTGAGGCTTCGAAGGGCACCGTCGCGACAATCGAACTGGCGCTCATCGACGACATTCTGGGTGGCACTGTCATTACGGGTGCGTACGGTTTGCTCGCTTCCGAAGTTCCTCCCGTGGATGCCATGCCAATTGCCTCCGTACGGCCAGAGCTCGACGAGGGGCCGCACTTGAGTTACGCGTTGCAGTGGATACTCTTTGCCATCATGGGATTTGTTGGTCTTGGTCTCGCGATTCGAAACGAACGACGCATTCGACTCGGACTGAAGCCGTCGGACAACAGTTCCGTCGTACGCCGGCGACGCAGTGACGAGTCTATTGAAGATGACGCGATCGACCGAGAATTGGCGTCGACGTCGGCGAAGTCAGACCTACGAGAGCGAAATTAACTCGAGGTAATCCTTGTTCCAGTGATCCTCGACTCCATCCGGCAGAATGAGCACCCGCTCGGGGTTGAGTGCTTCAACCGCGCCTTCGTCGTGACTGACCAACACCACGGCGCCCGAGTAACTCGACAACGCACCAAGAATCTCGTCACGGCTGTGCGGGTCAAGGTTGTTCGTCGGCTCGTCCAGCAGCAACACATTTGCGCTCGAGACGACGAGCATCGCGAGCGCTAGTCGAGTCTTTTCCCCTCCGGAAAGTACGCCCGCCTTTTTGTGTGCATCGTCACCGGAAAAAAGAAAACTTCCAAGAACCTTTCGTGCCTCTGTTTCCGTGAGGTGGGGAGATGCCGACACCATGTTTTCGAGAACCGTTCGATCAACGCTCAGAGTTTCATGTTCCTGCGCGTAATAGCCCACCTTGAGACCGTGACCCGGGTTGATTTCTCCCGTGTCAGACGAATCGACACCGGCGAGGATTCTCAACAGCGTCGTTTTCCCCGCACCATTGAGTCCGAGCACAACGACTTTGGACCCGCGGTCGATATTCAAGTCGACGGCCGTGAAGATTTCGAGTGAGCCATAGCTTTTAGACAAGTCGCGAGCCATGAGGGGTGTTTTCCCGCAGGGCGCAGGATCGGGGAATCGCAATTTGGCGACTCGATCCGCTGCGCGAACGTCATCGAGACCGCTCAATAGCTTTTCTGCGCGTTTGGCCATTTGTTGGGCAGCCACGGCCTTTGTCGCCTTCGCACCCATTTTTGCCGCCTGCAGTTGCAACGACGACGCCTGCTTCTCCGCATTCGCACGTTCCCGTTTTCGGCGCTGTTCGTCGGCTTCGCGCTGGCGCTGGTAGTTCTTCCAGTTCATGTTGTAGATATCGATAACCTGGCGATTGGCATCCAGATAGAAGACTCTGTTCACTGTGTCCCCCACGAGTTCGACGTCGTGCGAAATGACAATAAGCCCGCCTTGGTATCCCTTGAGAAATTCCCGAAGCCAGCCCACGGAATCCGCATCGAGATGGTTGGTGGGCTCATCGAGCAACATTGTGCGCGCTCCCGAATAAAGAATTCGGGCGAGCTCGATGCGTCGACGTTGCCCACCCGACAGCGTTTTGAGTGGTTGGTCCAATATCCGATCTGGGAGCGCCAGATTGCTCGCGATGGCTGCTGCCTCGGCTTCCGCGGCGTATCCGCCGAGCGCAAGAAACTGATCGTTGAGCTGCCCGTAACGCTTCATCGCGTGCGCGCTGACAGTGGAGTCGGTGCTGGCCATTTCTTCGGTGGCCACGCGCATGCCCATGACCAAAGAGCCGAGACCACGCGCGTCCAGAATTCTGGTTCGTGCCAGTTCTTCGGGGTTGCCGGAACGAGGATCCTGTGGCAGGTACCCAATCTCGCCCGTGCGATCGATTGTGCCACCGGCGGGAACGATGTCTCCCGCAAGTGTCTTCGTCAGTGTGGTCTTTCCGGCACCATTTCGACCCACGAGGCCGATCTTGTCCCCATCACTGACTCGGAAGGTGACGTCGCTCATCAGAAGCCGGGCACCGACGCGAAGCTCAAGGTTGGAAACACTGAGCACGTTGGGTCACTTCCGGCGGGTTGTCGCCCACAGTCTGGGCGCGAAGACTCCTTTAGTATATTTGTAACCCTGATTGTGGGTTGACCTGATCCATCATCACTCGACGTCTGACCCAACCCAAGGAGCTTGCGTGTCGTCTCTCGCTGTCACATCCCCACGAATTGTTCTTGCCGACCGGCTCGGCGCTCACAATGTTCTGACGAACGTGGCATTTATCCTTGGCGGTGCCATCCTGACGGCAGCGGTCGCTCAGGTAAAGATTCCGATGTGGCCCGTACCCATCACGGGTGCAACCTTTGCAGTCCTGCTCGTGGGGACCTCGTTGGGCATGTGGCGCGGTCTCGCGTCGATGTTGACGTACGTCGCGATGGGAGCGGTGGGGCTTCCCGTTTTTGCCGATTTTCACGGGGGTCTCGACTCCCTGACGAGCGGCCCGACAGTGGGATATATCTTCGGGTTCGTTCTCGCCGGAGCGTTGACGGGTTGGATGGCTCAGCGCGGACTCGACCGCTCCGTGTGGGGCGCAATCAGCATCTTCCTGGCTGGTGAAGTCGTCATTTACGCAGTTGGACTCCCGTGGCTTGCCATGTTCTTGAAGAATGCCGGTTACGAGCACGACCTCTCGGCGACGCTGAGCGCCGGACTCTACCCATTCATTATTGGTGACATCATTAAGGCCGGTTTGGCTGGTGCATTGCTCCCAGCTACCTGGAAACTGGTTAATCGGCGTCAGCGCGAGAGCGAATCAAGAGCCTGACGCAGGTCGCTCACAAGGTCCGCTTCCGTTTCAATGCCTACTGCAAGTCTGACGAGGTTGTGAGGCACTGCGAGAGCGGTTCCCTCTACCGACGTGTGCGTCATCCCCGATGGCCATTCAATCAAGGACTCCACTCCTCCGAGTGAGGGCGCGAGAGTAAAGATTTCGGTGCGTGTGGTCAACACGCGCGCCGCTTCGGGCCCACCGGCGAGGGTGAGGGACATCATCCCCCCAAACGAGTGCATCTGTTGTGCAGCAATCACGTGTCCCGGGTGCGAAGGCAGCCCGGGGTAATGAACGGTCGCTACGGCCGGGTGACCGGTGACGGCGTGAGCCAAGGCGAGCGCATTGTGCGAATGACGTTCCATGCGCACGCCCAGTGTCTTGATTCCGCGCAGGGTGAGATACGCGTCGAACGGACTCGAAACCGC
>Ga0214917_10004155_pt1 | contig 16294 bp, 14 predicted proteins | sample LL_1208_BB_MetaG_FD_177983 | JGI IMG/M metagenome (GOLD analysis project Ga0214917, IMG submission 177983) | Freshwater microbial communities from Lake Lanier, Atlanta, Georgia, United States - LL_1208_BB | ecosystem: Environmental > Aquatic > Freshwater > Lake | place: USA: Georgia | collected... | reverse complement strand
GGATGCGGTGTTGGGTGAGCTTCTCCACGAAAAAAAAATCCAACCAGGAGAATTATCGGGGACGGATCTTTTTGTGGTGGCAGAAGGGGGCGAAAGGGATTTGGCCTTATCCATGGTGGGGAGTCTTCGCCGATCGGGGTTTTCCGTCGACTATGAACCAACTTTTGCGAAGTGGGGCAAGCAACTGGAATTGGCGGAAGCCAAAGGCGCGCGCTGGGCGCTCCTGGTGGGGCGCGAAGCGAAGGATGGAAAAGTGGGGTTCAAGGAGATCTCCTCCCGGCGCACGGGGGAGGCGCGTTGGATCCGCCAAAATGACGGTGAGATTTGCCTTGAGCCCAGCCCGGGGGATTGGGCGAAGGTATGGTCGTGATGAAACGTACCCACAGTTGCGGGGTTCTCCGCATGGCACAGGCGGGTCAGGAGGTGCACCTGGCCGGTTGGGTTTCCGGAAGACGCGATCACGGGGGGGTGATCTTCATCGATCTACGGGATCGCGAGGGTATCACGCAGGTGGTCTTTAACCCGGCGCTGGCTCCCGAAGTTTCCGCTGCGGCCCATGCACTACGATCGGAATACGTGGTGCACGTCACAGGGAGGGTCTCTCCCCGACCGGAGGGAACCAAGAATGCCGCTCTAGCCACGGGGGAAATCGAAATTCTGGCCTCCGGTTTGGAGGTGTTAAACAGCAGCGAGACGCCGCCCTTTCCGCTGGATGAAGAGGGCGTGAACGAGGATCTGCGGCTGCGATACCGGTATCTGGATCTGCGTCGGTCGGCGATGGCCGAAGCTTTGCGAGCCCGGCATCAAGCCGCGTTGGCGGTGCGTCGTTACATGGATGAAAAGGGATTCTACGAGATTGAGACCCCGGTTTTGTTTAAGAGCACTCCGGAGGGAGCCAGGGAGTACCTCGTTCCCTCCCGCCTCAATCCGGGTAAATTTTATGCCTTACCCCAGTCTCCTCAGCAGTTTAAACAGCTCCTGATGGTGGGCGGAGCGGAAAGATATTTTCAGATTGCCCGCTGTTTCCGGGATGAAGATCTGCGCGCCGATCGGCAACCTGAGTTCACGCAAATCGACATCGAAATGTCGTTCATCCAGAGGGAGGACATTTATGCCCTGATCGAGGGCTTGGTGCAGAGGGTTTGGCAGGAGGTCAAAGGGGTGAGCATTCCGACCCCTTTTCCCCGGGTGACCTACCGCGAGGCCATGGATACTTACGGCACGGACAAACCGGACCGAAGATACGAACTCAAGCTGGTTGATTTAACCGAAACCTTCCGAACCTCCTCCTTCAAGGTCTTTCAATCCGCCGTGGCAGCCGGTGGAGTGGTGAAGGCGTTCAATGCGAGGGGATTGGCGGTGATCACCACAGGGCAGATCGAGGATCTGACCAATCTGGCAAAATCCCACGGGGCGAAGGGTTTGGCGTGGATCAAGGTCGAAAACGGGGAATGGAAATCCCCCATCGTGAAATTCTTCAGTGACCCGGAGAAAAAAGCGCTCACGGAGAAACTGAAGTTGGAGGAAGGGGATCTGATTCTTTTCGGGGCGGACCATTGGGTGGCCGCCTGCGAGGTGCTCGGTTTGGTGCGGATCCGCTGTGCGGAATATCTGGAGAAACTAGGGAAGCTTAAGAAAGAAACGTCCAAGCTGGATTTTCACTGGGTGGTGGATTTCCCCCTCCTGAGAAAAGATCCGGAGCATCCCAACATGGTGGCCAGCCATCATCCTTTTACTGCGCCGGTGGTGGAGGATTTGCCGCTTTTGGAAAGCCAACCGGAAAAAGTAAGAGGCCAGCACTACGATCTCGTCTTAAACGGTGTTGAGTTGGGTGGGGGAAGCATCCGGATCCACCAGGGGAAAGTGCAGGACAAGATCTTTCGGGAAATCCTCAAACTACCGGGGGACATCGTGCAGAGCCGGTTTGGGTACATGGTGGAGGCCCTGCAGTTCGGCGCGCCGCCCCATGGGGGCATTGCCCTCGGATTTGACCGGTTGATGGCCCTTTTGTTAGGGCATGAAAGCATCCGAGATGTGATTGCCTTCCCGAAAAATGCCCGTGGTCAGGACGTGATGAGCGGAGCGCCAGCCGAGGCCACCGCCAGGCAGTTAAAAGAGATTCATATCAAGTCCGAGACGATCCCAGGGGCTTGAAATTCAAGCCCTTGCGAAATCAGTTCCACCCGCTATTTTGACTTTCATGAGCCAGAAACCATCAACCCTAAAAATTATTGCCTACCTGAAACCCCATTGTGGCTGGAGCCGCGGGGTGCGGGCGGTCATGGCCAAATACAATTTAGACTTTGAGGATCGCGATATCTGGAATGACCTAAACCAAAGACTCGAGATGATCCAGAAAAGCGGGCAGGAATTGTCCCCATGTGTGGAAATCAATGGCCACATGTTGGCCGATGTCAGCGGGGACGAAGTAGAGGCGTGGATGTTGACCCAAGGATTGGTGCAACGCACTCAAACCCCAGTGGACGTGCCGACCGACCGGGGATGCTCCGACGAGGAGCATGCGGCCCAGCGGGGCGAACTCCCCGTGCAATTCAAGGGGTAAAATCGCGATGAACGCCCCGCACGACGAAAAGCAAGCGAGGGCGGTGGAAAACATCCTCGCCGGGGATGACGCCGATCTGGCGGATCTGACCCTCCGGGAATTGCGTTCCCAAAAGGAGACCTACCTTCCCCTGATCGAGCAGTTGGCTGGGTCTCCTGATCCAAGGGTTCGCACCCGGGCGCGCTTGTTGCTGCGGTTTTGGGCGGAACCCGCGAAGTCTCCCCCGGGGCCTCTTTTTGCCGGGTTCCAGTTACAATCCTGGAACGATCTGGAAATATTCTGCTGGAATTTGGCAAAGATTGAACATCCCGAGGCTGACTTGGATCAGGGGAAGGCTTATCTGGATGAACTGGGTCGATTGGTTGAAAAAAATCTGCCTCACCGGAGTATTTCCCCCACCGATTCCATTTCCGCGTTGCGGCAAGTTCTGGCCCGACGGGAAGGGTTTCGCGGAAATCTCGACAACTATTTTGATCCCGCCAACAGCTACCTCCACCGGGTTCTTCAGACCAGGATGGGAATCCCTCTGACCTTGGCGTTGGTCTACCTGTTTGCCGGACAGCGGGCCGGACTGGATATATACGGCATGAACACACCCGGTCATTATCTGGCGGGGATGGGTGGAGTGATTTTTGACCCTTTTCACGGTGCGGTGGTGTTGTCGGCTGACGATCTGTCCGCTAAGTTTGGAACCGAGCGGATGTCTTGGGCCAACCCGATGTACATGCGGGCCACGCCGCAGGATACGGCCGAAAGAATGTTGGTCAATTTACTCAATAGTTACAGCCGACTGGGAGACGAGGCGCGGCATTCGCGCACCGTATCCTGCTTGCAGATGATCGAGGAGAGTCTGGGTTAGGTGGTGCTTGCCTCGGTTTTGATGGCGTTGCAAAGTTTGGCATGAAAAGAATCCTTTCCTCCCTCTTGTGGGTGGCATTGTTCTCCATCCCGCTCCGGGCGGAGGACGCTCCTTTGATTCCGTTGGTTACGCCGCAGGAGGCTGCCTCTCAGGAGGGGAAGCAGGTTAAGGTCAAGGGGGTGGTGGATGGGCAGAAGACCTCTGCCAAGGGAGTCACCTATTTGAATTTCGGTGGGCGCTTTCCCAATCATGTGTTCAGCTGTGTGCTTCGGGCAAAGGACTTTCCCAATGGAGTGACCTCCTACGAGGGAAAAGAGGTGGAAGTCACAGGCTTCATCAAGATGTATGAAGGAAAACCCTCGATGGATATCAAGTCGCCGGACCAAATCCGCATGGTGGCTTCGGACTTTGCGAATCCCACCCCTTCTGCACCGGTCTCCCCCAGCGGGGAGGTGGAGCGTTGAGTTTCGCGCACCCTTGGATTCCGGTTGCTTTTGGGTTGGACGATTCCGTATGTTGTCTTGAATGCCCGCTGATACCCAAATGGATCCGGTAGCTGCCATGGAGGAGACCGATGGGCTAGATCCTAAAACCCTCGAAAAACTGGCTCGGTTGACTCCGGATTCCTTTTGTCACCACCGCAGTTGGGGCGTGGGAAAAATTGTCGCCAAGGATGACGCCATCCGCAGCCTGACCATCGATTTCCGCAATAAAAAGGGGCATCCGATGGAGTTCGGATATGCCGCCCAATCCCTGAAAAGTTTAGGGAACGACCACCTTGAGGCCCAGATCCTGCAGAACCCAGCCTCCATCCGTGAGCTGGCCACCAAACAGCCCGGGGAAGTCATGAAACTTGCAATTCAAAGCCTGGGTCGGGAGGCAAACACCACCCGATTGGAAGAGGCGTTTGTCCCTCACCTCTACAAAGCCGAGGAGTGGAAGAAATTCTGGGAAGCCGCCAAGCGGGCGATGAAAAAAGACCCGAGATTTGTTCTGCCTGCCAAACGGACCGATCCTTTGCAATATTTGGAAAGCGCTCCGGAGCCCAAGGCGGGGGGATTGGAGGAGTTAAGGGAAGCGGTGGGCGCAAAGAGGGTCATGGAGGCCTTGGAGAGGCTACAGAAATCCCAATCCGCCTCAGCGTTAAGGGGTATGGCGGAAGAGGCCTTCAAGCTGATTGATGCCTCCGCCCAAAAGATCCCGAAGAGCCAGATCAGCCAAGTGGCCGAACTGGCTTTGGCGCGGGCGGAATTCTCCGCTGCGGCAGGATTACCCCCGGAACCTGGAGCGGTTATCCGATCAATTCTTCCGGCTGAGCCCAACCGCTTGGCCCAGGTGATCGAGGCCCTTCCCGCGGGAAAACAACCGCGATTTTCCGACCTCATGTCGGATCAACTGGGGGAGCGATGGACCGAACTTCACTTCGCCCTACTTCCCAAAGCCTCAGGTAGGCTGATGGATGCGATTACGCAGCGATTTAAAAAAGCGACCCGGTTGGCCGAGTTGGAGGGGGCGCTGGACCGTCTTTTAAGGGAGAGACTCACGCACCCAGACCTGATCGTCTGGCTTTGCCGAAACCGTTCCGGCGAGCTGGCCAGGTTAGCCGGACCGTCCCTCTTTATGACCGCATTGGCGGTTCTGGAAAAAGAGCAGTTGTCGGATTCCAGTCGGGGGTCCCGACTTCGGGATCTGCTTCTGGAGGACAAGGAGTTGATCCGTGACTTGTTGGCGCCTTCTTCTCCGGAAGAGGTCCGGGACGTGACCCGAGCTTCGCTCTCCTCGACGGCTTTTGAGGAATTGGACAAGCGATCTCTGATTGGGGCCTTGGTCAAGTTGTATCCCGAAGTCAGCCCCATGGTGGCCGGCGAAAACAAGACGACGGCGGTGGATGCCCCCATCGTCAGTTGGGAGAGTCTTGAAAAAAGAAAACAGGAACTGGAGGAGATTGTCAGCAAGAAGATACCGGCCAACAGCAAGGAAATCGCGGTGGCGCGTTCCTACGGCGACTTGAAGGAAAACCACGAATTCAAGGCGGCCAAGGAGATGCAGGCCGTGCTAATGCGACGCAAGGCTGAATTGGAGGCCATGATTGTCTCGGCGCAAGGCACGGATTTCAGCGGGGTGAAGGGGGACGAGGTCGCGATCGGTACAGTGGTAGAGTACGAGCATGTGGAAGGTGGCACAAAGAGCACGGTGACAATTCTCGGGGCATGGGACAGCGACCCCGAACGCGGGGTTCTTTCTTACCAAACGGCCGTGGCTCAGGCTCTGGTGCAAAAGAAAGCCGGAGAGCATGCCGAGCTTCCCAGTGAGCACGGACCCAAGACCAAGGTGATCATCCGCTCGATTCGCGCCTACCGTTCCTGATCGCAGTAGGCCGATTTCGATGAAAACCAAGATTCAAGCCATCACCGCACGTGAAGTTATTGATTCACGTGGAAATCCCACCTTGGAAGCGGATGTCCTGCTGGAGGGGGGAGCCTTTGGTTCGGCCATGGTTCCCAGTGGTGCCAGCACCGGAATCCATGAGGCCTTAGAACTCCGCGATGGCGATGCAAAGCGTTATGGCGGCAAAGGCGTGCTGAAGGCGGTGGCCAATGTGAAGGAGAAGATCGCCCCTTTGCTGAAAGGAAAAGACGCTTCGGACACCCAGGCGATCGACCGCGCCATGTTGGAGTTGGATGGAACCCCGAATAAAAAGGTCTTGGGAGCGAACGCAGTTTTGGGGGTCTCGTTGGCGGTAGCACGGGCCGCGGCCGCGGCGCATCAGCAACCTCTGTACCGCTGGTTGGGGGGAGACAAAGCCCAGATTCTTCCGGTTCCGATGGCCAACATCATCAATGGCGGGGCCCACTCCGACGCCCCGATCGATTTTCAGGAGTTCATGATTGTCCCGCGTGGACTACCCACTTTTCGAGAGGCCCTCCGTTGCGGGGCCGAGATCTTTGCCGTGCTGAAAAAGATTCTGCATGACCGGAAGCTGGGCACGGCGGTGGGTGACGAGGGCGGATTTGCCCCCCGACTGGAGTCGACGGAAGCCGCACTGGGGGTGATCGCCGAAGCCGTGGAAAAGGCCGGCTACTCGTTGGGGAAACAGGTCTTCTTCGCCCTCGATGTGGCCAGCAGCGAGTTCTTCGACGGAAAAACCAAAGAGTACGTGTTTAAAAAATCGGATCAACGCCGGTTGAAGGCGGCCGAGCTGGTGGACTTTTATGCGGGGCTGCAAAAGAAGTACCCGATTATCTCGATTGAGGACGGGACCGCCGAGGAAGACTGGGACGGATGGAGAATTCTGACCCAAAAGCTGGGAGCCAAGACCCAACTGGTAGGCGATGATCTTTTTGTCACGAATGTGGAGTTTTTAAAGAAAGGGATTCATGAAAAGGTCGCCAATTCGATCCTGGTCAAGGTGAACCAGATTGGCAGCCTGAGTGAGACCCTGGCCGCCATTGAGCTGGCCCGTGCGGCCAAGTACACCGCAGTGATCAGCCATCGTAGCGGAGAGACGGAGGATTCCACGATTGCCGATCTGGCGGTGGCCACCAATGCGGGTCAAATCAAGACCGGTTCGTTCTCCCGTTCCGATCGTTTGGCCAAGTATAATCGGCTGCTGAGGATTGAAGAAGAACTCGGGCCCAAAGCAATCTATGGCGGGCAACTCGCGACTGTTTGATCCCCGTGGTTTGGGTCAACCTCCCGCCAAGGGGCATTTTTGGAGAATCCTACAACCGTGGGTATATGCCCTGGTCGGTCTTTTATTCGTGGCCGTGGTCCTGGCTCTTTTTTATCCAACCTGGAAGCGTGGACAACATATGAAGGCGCAGGCTGAGTTCCTCGAGAGGGATATCCAGGGAAAGAAACAGGAGCTCACGGACCTGCAGGAGGAGGCCGGGCGGTTGAAAGACGATCCCTTTACGGTGGAGAGAATGTCGCGAGACACCCTGAACGTGGCCCGGCCGGGAGAGGTGATTTTCAAGTTTCAGCCGTACCGCACGAACTCCGTGAGTCCGCAAGAAACCAAACTTCCCCGCGTGCCGGTGGAGGCCAAGAAAAAGCCATGAGCCGAACCATGCGCGTGGCAGTGACCGGGGCGGCGGGACAGATTGGATATGCCTTGGTTTTCCGTATTGCGACCGGGGGACTTTTTGGTCCTGAGCAGAGGGTAAGGTTGCAGTTGTTGGAAGTTCCGCAGGCGGAGAATGCCCTGCAGGGAGTCGTCATGGAGTTGAGGGATGGGGCGTGCCCTTTGTTGGAAGAGGTTGTCTCCACCACTGATCCGAAGCGTGCGTTTGAGGGTGCGGATTGGACGCTTTGCGTGGGGAGTATTCCGCGAAAGCCGGGGATGGAGCGGTCCGACCTACTGGCTCTCAACGGGAAAATATTTGTGCAGCAGGGGGCGGCTCTTGCGGAAGTGGCTTCCACGGAGGCCCGCGTGCTGGTCGTGGGGAATCCCTGCAACACCAACGCCTGGATTGCCATGCAATCCGGAAAGTCACTCCCCGCCGACCGTTGGCATGCCATGACCCGGTTGGACGAGAATCGGGCCAAGGCAAGATTGGCGGAAAAAGCCGGGGTGGGAGTGAGTCAAGTGGATCGTCTGGCGATTTGGGGAAATCATTCCCCAACGATGTATCCGGATTTTACCCATGCCCGGATCGGAGGGAAACCTGTGACGGAGGTGATACAAGACCGGGCTTGGCTCGAAGGGGCATTCATCCAATCCGTTCAACAACGAGGGGCCGAGGTTCTCAAGGCACGCGGTTTGTCGAGCGCCGCCAGCGCGGCCAATGCCGCAGTGGACACCGTCAGGACTCTCCATCAAGGGATAGCCTCCGGGGACTGGACCAGCGTGGCGGTCTGTTCCGACGGTAGTTACGGTGTCCCCAAGGGGCTGATGTGTTCTTTCCCCGTCCGGGCCTTGGGCCGGGGAAAATGGGAAATCGTCCAGGGATTAAAACTGGATGCCTTTGGGCAAAAAAAACTCGATACGACGGTAGCGGAGCTGGTGGAAGAAAAAACAACCGCGGCCCAAGCGATTGGTTTGTAAGGATTTCCTCGTGGGGTCTCCGTCCGGGACCAAGTCCGGGTGGTCTCCAGAAGAATTTTTGCAGTCCTCTCGGTCGTGGTATTTTGCAGATGGTTTTTGTCTAAGTCCGTTCCAAGAAGAGGGTTGAAGGAGCTCCTCGGCTCGCTGGGTGGAAAACAGCTGGTGGCCGGGTGGGATACGGGGGAGGTGTGTCTAGGGTCCGGGTTCAGCTCCTCCATGACCGCATTTTTGGCGGTGAATCTAGTTCCCCAATCGAAAAATGATGGATGGTTGATCGTGACCAGCGGCCCCAAGGAGCAGGAGGAGTTGGCGGCGGAAATAGAGGCCTGGGGAGGAGAGCCCTTGGTGATCCCTGAAGCCTATCGGGGAGAGGAAAACATACGGCCCGATCCGGATCTTCAGGCGGAATGGATCGGTTCCTTGGGGCGCTGTTTGGCCACCCCTTCACCAAGACTGATTCTGGTGACCGCGCAGGTTCTAAGGGAAAAGCATCCTCACCCGGACCTGGTGAAACACGGACTACGAAAAATCCAACACGGGGATGTCTTTGATCCGCTGGAGCTCACCGAGCAGTGCATCCGTTCCGGCTATCAGAAAGTACACACGGTCGCGGAACGGGGAGAGGTCGCCTGCCGGGGAGGAATCGTGGACATCTTTTCGATGGATGCCCCCTTGCCGGTTCGAATCGAGTGGGGGGGGGACCGAATTGAATCGATCAGGAATTTTGATCTCCATGAGCAGGTGGGGATCGGGGAGGTTGAATCCACAACCCTCTTTCTGGGCCAACCCGGAGAGATGCCAAGGGAAAGGGCTCTGGGCGAGTACTTGCAGGGCACTTGGGGAAAAATCATTACCACGGGGGGTGGGGAGGAAACTTCGGCCAAGAGCTTCGCTGTCAGTCATGGATTTACCGGTGAGCCGATCCGGGAAGCAGGGTTGGCGGAGGCGAGACGGAGACGGATGGGATCGGAGGTGCGCGCCTGGTTGGCGCGGGGTTGGCGGGTGGTGATGACTGGGGTGAACGAGGGGGAGGCGGCACGGTTGGAGGAGTGGATGGCCGAATGTGATGTTCCTCGGGAGGAGATCCAAAAGATTGAATTCGTCTTGTCCGGACTATCCCGGGGCTTTGCCTGCCCGGAGAAGCGGTGGGTGATTGTCACCGGGGCTGAGTTATTGGGCAGAACGGAAAGTTACCGCGGATTTCGTCGCACTCGGGGAGGTTCGGCGGATCGGTGGAAAAGGCCGGTCTTCGATCCCGGGGAACTGAAATTGGGAGACTATGCCGTCCACCTGCAACACGGGGTGGCCCTCTATGAGGGGTTGGGGGACAAACCGGGAGGCAAGGGGCAGTGCCTTCTCCTTAAGTATGCGGACGGCGCCCGTTTATACGTCCCGGTGGAGGAATCGTATCTGGTTTCGCGCTATGTGGGGGTGGGCAGGAAACGGCCAATGCTGGACATGCTGGGGGGTGGAAGATGGGAGAGGGCCAAGGCGAAAGCGGAAAAGGCAGTGGAGGACTTTGCGGCCACGCTCCTTCGAACAGCGGCAGAGAGGGAGGCGTTGCCTGGAAATGCTTTTCCTCCCGACCATGAGTGGCAGGGAAAATTTGAATCCGAGTTCGTCTATCAGCCAACCGTGGATCAAACGAGGGCGATTGCCGAGACGAAGGCGGATATGGAAAGAAACCGCCCGATGGACCGGTTGGTCTGCGGGGATGTGGGGTACGGGAAGACGGAAGTGGCCATCCGCGCGATCTTTAAGGCGGTCTTGGCCGGAAAACAGGCGGTGTTATTGGCTCCGACCACGGTTCTGGCCCAGCAGCACGCGCGGAATCTGCGGGAACGATTCGCGGACTGGCCGGTTTCAGTTGAGGAGCTCAGCCGGTTTCGTACGGCGGGAGAACAGAATCAGACAGTCCGGGGATTAGCGGACGGGAGGGTGGATGTGGTGGTGGGAACCCACCGATTGCTTTCTCCCGATGTGGTCTTTCACGACCTGGGGTTGGTGGTGATTGATGAGGAACAGCGATTCGGCGTTAAACAAAAGGAAAAGTTGAAGGAACGATTCCGGAGAGTGGATGTGTTAACCCTCTCCGCCACTCCAATCCCCCGAACCCTGTATTTAGCCATGTTGGGGGCCCGGGATCTGAGTCAGATTGAGACGCCGCCTCCCGGGCGGCATCCCATCGAGACCGTAGTGGCCGAGTATGATGAGCGGTTGATCCGCGAATGGATCCGCCGGGAATTGAGTCGCGGTGGGCAAGTTTACTACTTGCACAACCGGGTGGCCGCTCTGCCGATGTTGGCCAAGAAAGTGAAGGAGCTGGTTCCGGGGGCCAAAGTGGCGATTGCTCACGGTCAGATGGGGGAAGGGGAGTTGGAGGATGTGATGGGGCGTTTTGTTCGGGGAAAGGCCGATGTTCTTCTCTGTACCACGATTGTGGAAAGCGGGTTGGATATTCCCAATGCGAACACGATCATTTTGGATCGGGCCGACCGTTTCGGGTTAGCTGATCTTTACCAATTGAGGGGAAGAGTGGGACGGGCTCAGCACCGGGCCTATGCCTTGCTGCTGGTGCCGAGGGAAAGGAGAGGTGGCGAAGCCGGGGAGAGGGTGGAGGCCCTCCAGATGCACGGAGGGTTGGGGGCGGGATATCGAATTGCCATGCGAGACCTGGAGATCCGGGGGGCTGGTAATCTCTTAGGTACGGAGCAGAGCGGACACGTGGCGGTGATTGGATTTGAACTATATTGTCGTTTATTGCGATCGGCGGTGGCCCGGATGAGGAAAGGTGAGTGGAGACCTCCGCCCATAGTCCAGATCCGGCTGGACTTTCTCACCCTGCGGGCGGTCGATGTGGGGGAGGGGGTGGCTGGGGCTTTCTTACCTTCCGCTTATATTCCCGATGTGCGGGAGCGGATCGAGGCGTACCGATCCATCGCCGAGGTAGGAAGTTGGAAAGAGGTTGGGGATTTGGGGAAAGCCTGGCGGGACCGTTACGGTCCGTGGCCCGTGGAGGTGGTGCTTCTCCTTGCTTACCATCGGGTAAGAATTCAGGCTGGCATCAAGGGGGTGACCCGTCTGGAGACTGAGGGAGACAAGATTCGTATCTGGAAGGGGTTGGAGCTGGAAATGGTTGGCACGAAACTACCCCGTTTGACCGGTCCCTCCGCGCCCGATAAGCTCGCCCAGATCGAGGGATGGCTCAAAGTATGAAAAAAAAAGGATGGATAGCCGTTTTGGCGGTCGTTGCATGTCTCCACCACGGGCACACCCAAAACTCGATACCCAACGGGGTGGCCGCCGTGGTGAACAGCGAGGCCATTACCTTGCGGGATGTTCTGGCTCAGACTCAAATGGAGGAGGACGATCTCAAAAACCAGCAGGCCAACGGAAAAATCACCAATGAGGAGAGAAAGGAAAAAATCCGGGCTCGTCGAAGTACCGTGTTAGACTCCCTGATCGAAACCAAGCTCATCCTTCAGGACTACAAAAAGAAAGGGTACAATTTTCCGGACTACTATTTTGACCGAGAGGAGAGACAGAAGGTCCGGGACCAATTTGGGGGCGATCGCCAGGCTTTGGTCAAAACCCTCGAGGAACGTGGCCAAACCCTGGCGGATTGGAAAAAATACGTTCGGGAGACGTTCATCGTTCAGCAGATGCGAATCATCAACGCCAAACGGTACATCACCATTTCTCCCCATATGATCGAGGCCTATTACCAGCAGCATGTGCGGGATTTTCTGCAACCCGACCGTGTGAAAATGAGAATGATCTATCTGGCGCCGGGTAGCAGTGAGAATGTGGAAGCTACCGCCAAGGAGGTTTTGGCACGGGTGGAGACCGGGGAGGACTTTGCGGATCTGGCAAGAAAGTACTCCGAATACAACCGGGCCGGTGGGGGCCTATTCCAGGATAATAACGGATGGGCGGAGCGGGATGGTCTCAAAAGTGAATTGGCGGAAGTGGCGTTTCAGCTAAGGCCAGGGCAATCCAGCGGATTGATCTCCCTGCCGACGGCTGACGGTCGGGCGGCTTATTATATTCTCAACGTGGAGGAGGTTAAAAAAGCAACCGTGACTCCTCTCAACAGCATTCGGGACGCCATCGAAAGCACCCTGCAAGCGGCGGAAAGTGAGAAGGTACAGAGGGATTGGATCGATCGGTTGAAGAGGGATGCCTATATCGAGAAATTTTTGTGAGGACTAGAAGGGGATTGGTGGGGGTAACTCAGGGGGACCCGGCCGGAATCGGTCCGGAGTTGGTGCGCAAAGCCCGGCGGAAACTCGGAAAGGACATCCCGTTGGAGATTTTGGGTGTTACGGCAGTTGCTCGTCCCGGGCAACCCACCTTGGCGGGTGCACGGGTAGCCAAGGCGGCCCTGGAACAAAGTGTCCAACTTCTTCAGCAGAAGCGTTGGGCCGCAGTCGTCAACGGACCGGTATCCAAGGGATGGTTGCGACGAGTGGGGTTTTCGTTTCCCGGGCAAACGGAATTTTATGCCAAGGCTTTCGGCAAGAAAGCGGACGAAGTCACGATGATGATGATTGGTCCGCGTCTTCGGGTGGCCTTGGTGAGCACCCATCGATCGTTGCGACGGGCCGTGCAAACGTTGAACAAAAAGGACATCATTCGTTCCGGCATTCATCTGGCCGGTATTCTGAGGCAGTTAGGATGTAAAATGCCTAAAATTGCCGTATGTGGGCTTAACCCTCATGCCGGGGAGGGCGGTGCCTTTGGCGGAGAAGAAAAAAAAATCGTAATACCTGCGGTCAGGGAATTAAGAAGAAAAACAAAACTCCAAATCTCGGGACCTGAATCCCCGGACACGGTTTTCTGGCGAGCCTATCGCGGGGAGTTTGATGGGGTGGTTGCCCTCTATCATGATCAGGGTTTGATTCCAGCCAAACTGTTGGATTTTGATTCTACCGTGAATGTGACCGCCGGACTTCCAGTGGTGAGGTGCGCACCGGACCATGGAACGGCGTTCTCCCTCGCCGGTCGCGGCTTGGCTAAACCGGACAGTCTTATTGCCGCCATACGACTGGCCTACCGATTGGCCAAGAAATCCACACAATGAGGGGAACGGATCGGGTGGCTACCCTTGTGAAGAACTCTCCCCCCGGGGGGCTTTTCCACAAGAAAAGCTGGCGCTGGACAGATTGCCCCCTTGTTCTGGATGGGAAAGATCATCGGTTTCTGGAAGGCCTGGGCAGGCGCCTCCACTCTTTTCTAAAAGCAGCGGATAGAATCTACCGTGCCAGTGCCGCGGGAGAGGGGCCTCCTTGGGTTTCGGGGTGGCTTGACCAGGGAAAGCCCGAAGCGGTTGTGCGGTTGGGTCGAGACCAGAAGGCGGCGACTCCAAGAATCCTTCGTCCCGACCTGATTCGGACGAGTGAAGGTTGGGCTTTGACTGAGATCGACTCGGTGCCGGGTGGAATTGGGCTTACGGCCTGGCTTCAGGAACAGTACACAGACATTGGGTATGACGTTTTGGGTGGCAGGAGTGGGATGAGGGAAATGGTGGAAGAGATCCTAGGTGAATCCGGAGAGGTGCTTGTCTCCGAGGAGGCGTCTGATTATCGACCCGAATGGGAGTGGTTGTTGGGTTCGGAAAGGGTGAAATCAGCGGAGGGTTATCGTTTCGGAGAAAAAAACATCATCCGATTCTTTGAAATGTTTGACTGGATGGGCCTTGACGACATTCGTTCGAGTTGGAGTCCGCAAGTGAAGATGGATGCTCCTCCCAAGGCCTATTTGGAGGAAAAGTTATGGTGGGCGATCTTTTGGATGAAGCCCCTGGAGGATGAATGGAGAAAGGGACTCGGCGAGGGTTTCTTCAGGGAATTGAGAGCATTGGTTCCAAGGGCTTGGCCGTTGCGACCGATGGAATTACCGCCCGAAGGAGTTCTGCCGGAGTTAGGGATCCAATCTTGGAGCGAACTGGAAGGCTTTAGTCAAAAGGCGAGGGATTTGGTCATTAAGATCAGTGGTTTCTCCCCTCGCGCTTGGGGTTCCCGGGGGGTTTTCATTGGAAGTGATCATCCCAAGGAACGGTGGGTTCAAGAGGTGAGACGCGCGTTGGGCGAGTGGCCGCAACAACCGCATCTTTTGCAGAAATTTTCCCATCCAGCTTCCTTGCCGCATCCGGTTTGGAATGAAAAGCGAAGCGAGCTCGAGGAGGGAAAATGGCGGCTTCGGCTTTGTCCGTACTATCTGGTCACGGGGGATCTAGTGGAGTTAAAAGGTGCACTCGCGACGTTATGTCCAACGGACAAGAAATTAATCCACGGAATGGAGGATGCCGTAATGCTGCCTGTGGCGAGCCCAAAGGAACCTACCGAGGCCCCGTAAGCGGTGATTATTTTTTCTCGCGGTGTAGCGTGTAGCGCTTGAGGAAGGGATTGAACTTTCTCAACTCAATCCGGTCTTTTTGAAGCTTTTTGTTCTTGGTGCCGAAATAGCGGGATGGGGGTTTGCCCTCGGCCCGTGCTTCCGTGCACTCAAAGATGATCTGTTCGCGCATATCAGAATCATGCCAGAGGCAGGCGATCAGGTCAAGGCTACCGGACGTTGGCCCCCCTCTCGGCAAAGCGGTTGACCCCGGAGCTGGCTTGGGATGGAGGGGGTCGGCGAATCTCCTCTTGGGCCGGTCCCAAGCTCATGAAACCTTTGAGAACAAAGACATCGACCCAGACATCGGCTTGGGGCTCGTAGGCCCGGTACGGGGCGAAGGTTCCGAAGAATCGGTATCGGTAGTTTCTGTCATCTTCGGGCCGGGGAAGAAAGGTATGCGGTAGCGGGCAAATTCCCGCGGTGCCCTCCAAGGCCACCCAGCGTGCCTGGCGCCAGGACTCCTTGTCTTTTTTGATCCAACCCCAACCACAGTAGTCTTCCACCATCGTTCGTTGGGCCACCCACGATTCCCCCTCAATTTCCCCGTGTTTGGCGGGAGTGTGGGCCGCAGGCAGGGTGGCACGAGCCACCTTTTCCTCCAACGGTTTGCGAACCTCCTCCTCATTCTGGGGTTCGCTTTCGGCCGGGGCTGGATTGGATTCGGCGGTTGCCGTGGGAGTATCCATGGTGCGCAGGGGTAACGGCGGGGCCCAACAAAGGGAGGGGATCGTCAGGCAAACAACAAACGGAATCAGTAGACCCATGACCCCTCCTTGCCGTTGGAAAGTTTCGGCATGCCACCATCACTGTAGTCCGTCTTGCCGACCGCCCCGACCATAGGTCTTCCCACGACCATTCGCCAACGCTGGGAAAATTCCTCGCCGGAATGGCAACCATAGCTGACGCACTCCGCATTCGGGGTGAAGCTCGATCCGGAGATCCGATTGAGGTCGTCCACATGGACCACTAACGGCTCCAAGGCCCCACCATCGACGCGGTTGCTGTAGTCAAACATCCAACACTTCTTGTTGGAATGACCAAAGTACTCCAGCCGGGAAATTTTGGGTTTTTCCGCGGATCCGTCGCGGCGAAGAAGGGTAAAAAGCTGGGTCTTGTTGTCAAAGTAGATCGGGGTCAGGCCCACTTTGGCCCCGCGCTCCTCAATAAGCCTGAGATAATCGGCCTGATCCTCGGTGGTGCGACTGACATAACTGGGGCGGAAGACGAGCCACACGATCTCGTCTTCGGGCTTCAGATCCTTTTTCAGTTCCTCGGCACGAGTCAGAGCGGAGTCGATGAAGTTCCCCCAGTATTTGTCATGGGACGCCTTCTTGTACTTTTCAAAGGAACGGAGAGCCGGTCCACCGGAAATGAGAACGACATCGTGCGCCTGTAGCGGCAGGCCCATGAGCATCAGGGCAACGAC
>Ga0214917_10004154_pt1 | contig 16295 bp, 11 predicted proteins | sample LL_1208_BB_MetaG_FD_177983 | JGI IMG/M metagenome (GOLD analysis project Ga0214917, IMG submission 177983) | Freshwater microbial communities from Lake Lanier, Atlanta, Georgia, United States - LL_1208_BB | ecosystem: Environmental > Aquatic > Freshwater > Lake | place: USA: Georgia | collected... | reverse complement strand
CGATGGGACCGTGGAACGTGAAGCCGGCAGGCAGGCCGTCGATCTCGAGGCGGATCGGACCGTCGAAGCCATCGATTCGATCGGTGCGGAACTCGATCTCGCGGCAGCCTTCGGGGCCGACGGCGGGGTTTTGCGTGACGACCTTGGCCTCGAAGCCCGGGGCCGCCGGCCGCACGACGAGCTCGTAGCCGTAGTCCTGACCGTCGCCGGCACCGCCGAACCCACGGACGTCGGTGACCCGCGCGACATACTCGCCGTCGGTCGGCGCCGTGAACAGCAGGCACGAGTCGGTGCCGAACCGCCGTGCCGGGTCGTCGTCGTTCTGGTAATGGATCGGGAACACCGGCAGGCCGTTCGGCGCGGGACGGTTCCCCGGGGGCAGCGGCTGCACGATCCAGGCCGGCTCGCCGAGGGCGTGCGTGATGGCCGAGGTGCCGAAGAAGGCGTGCCGCTGGCCGTCGCCGGGATAGACGATGAAGCCGGAGTCGGGGCCGCGTGGATAGAGCCACAGCCGCACCACCTCCCCGTTGGCGTAGAAATATTCGTCGAGCTCCATCTCCCGCCAGTTGTGGACGCGGAAGTCGTTCGACTGCGTCGAGTCCTTGCCACGAAACGTGAACCAGCTGTCGCGGACCGCCTGCAGCACGACCTGCTCGACCGGCCTGCCGGCGGCATCGAGCACCTCCAGGTGGGAGTCGAGCCTCGTCTTGGTCTTCGCCTGCGGACGCGCTGCCACCACCTCCAGTGCGATCCTCTCTCCCGCCTTCGCGGCGAAGCGGAAGCAGTCGGCATCGCCGGGCCGGCCGATCGCGGCCTTCACCGACGCCGCCACGGGCACGCCGATCGCCCGCGCGGGCTCGTCGTTCGGCTCCTGCTCCTCGACGGCGGCCGCCATGGCCGGCGCGGACGATCCCGCCGGCGCCGGCGCCGCCGCCACGGCGGTCGCGTTCGCCAACGGCGCCGCGTCGCGCTCGAGCCGCACCGCTTCGAGCGAGCCGTCCATCCGCCCCACGACCGCGCGATCGGCGGCCAACGGCACGACGGCCGACACGAGATCGGGCTGCCGCGGGTAGTCGTGCTCGAGCGTCAGTTCGGGAACGCTCCATGCCTTGAGCGAACGGTCCTCGGCCGCCGAGAGCACGTGCCTGCCATCGGCCGACAGCCCCAGCGCCACCACCGGGCTCTCGTGGGCGAACCGGGCGTGGACCGGCGGGTTGATCGCGGGAGCGTCGAGCGACACGAGCCTCCAGAGATGGATCCGCTTGTCGCGACCGGCGGCGAGCACGTGCCTGCCGTCGGGCGTGAACGCCACCGCAAAGACCTCGCCCTGAGGCTGGTTGAGCGTGTCGAGCCGGACGCCGTCGGCCGTCCGCCAGAGCTTCACGGTCTCGTCGGCGCTCGCCGACCCCAGCATCGCGCCGCTGGGATGCCAGGCGAGGTCGAACACGGCTCCGGTATGGACGTCGATCGACCGCACGAGGCTGCCGTCGGCGACGTTCCAGAGCTTCACGGAACGGTCGTAGCCGGCCGTGGCCAGGAGCTTTTCGTCGGGCGAGAGCTCGGCGTCGTGGAGCAGGTCACGGTGGCCGGCGAACTCGCGGATCACGGCGCCGGTGGCCGAGTCCCGGATCTGCGCCACGCCGGAGAGGCCGGCGATGCCGCCGGCGACGACCAGCCTGCGGCCGTCGCGGCTGAAGTGCACGGCCATCACCCTGCCGGGAAGGTCCGCGATGGCGAGCACTTGCGTGGCCGCCGCCCCGAGGCTCGCCGTGTCGACGAGCACGAGCTCCCGCCCGCGGGCCACGGCCGCCCGCGATCCGTCCGGCGACGCCGCGGCCGCCGTCACAGGCTTGGGCCCGACGTGGGGCGGCAGCTTCGGCGTGGCCAACGACCGGAGGATCGAGGCGTCCTCCCGCGGTCCCGGCGCCCCCGCGGCGATCCACGCCTTCAGCGTCGCCACCTCCGCGGCCGACGGCTGCGGCTCGTCGTCGGGCGGCATGTGGTCGCCGGCGGCGCTCGCGATCCGCTTGATCATGACGGACCCCGCGGGATCGCCCGGCGCGACCGGATCGCCCGACTCGGCGCCGCCGCGACGGAGCGACGCGAACCGCTCCACCGACAGCTCCCCCTCCTTGTCGGCGTCGTTGTGGCAGCCGGAGCAGTAGGTCCGCAGGATCGGCACGACGTCCTGCTCGTACGACGGCGCAGCCCAGGCGACACCGGCGATACCGGCGGTGACCGCGGCGAGAAAGACCAGCGACGGGATTTTCATGGGATGGCTCATGCGCGGCGTGGCGGAAAGGGCGGGGAGGATCCCGCTCGCACTCAGTGCCGAAACAGAAACTCCCGGCTCGTGAGCAGCGACCAGTACATGTCCTCGACGATCTCCCGCCGCTCCTCCGGCTTCGCCTTCTCGAGCATCTCCTCGAAGGGCTTTCGCTCGGCGTCGGTGGGCAGGCGGCTCAAGGACCGCACCCAGGCCTCGTCGACGATCGTCCTGGGCTGCGGATCGGTGGCGAGGATCTGCGTGACCCGGCCCGACTTCGCGGCCAGCTTGTCGTTGACGGTGGACCCGTTCGAGAGGTGCAGCGCCTGCACGAGGCTCGGCTGGCTCGACCGCTCGCACTCGCAGGTGATGTCGCGGGCGTTGCGGCCGAACGTCTTCAGGAAGTAGTTCTTCACCGCCGAATCGTGCAGCTGGATCGCCCGCGTGTCGTCGTCGTAGCCGGTGATCTTCTCGGTCGACCCGTCGTTGAGGGCCACCTCGGTGTAGGTGTCGCGCACGCCCGTCACGTCGCAGATCGCGTCGCTCAAGACCTCGGCCATCAGACGCTTCGGGTAGGTGCGGGCGAACCAGCGACGATCGTCGCGGTTCTCGGGCAGGGGATCGCTCGACCTCCGGTAGGTCTCCGAGAGGAGGATCAGCCGCATGAGCGACTTCAGGTCGTAGCGGTGCTCCACCGTGTGACGGCAAAGCGCTGCGAGCAGTTTCTCGTTGCTCGACGGATTGCTCGTCCGCAGGTCGTCGACAGGCTCCACGAGACCGATGCCGAAGAAGTTGGCCCAGACGCGGTTGACGACGGCACGGGTGAAATAGGGATTGTCGGGCGACGTGATCCAGGCGGCCAGTGCCGCCCGCCGGTCGGTGGGATCGGCGGAGTCGAGCGGGGCCCCGTCGAGCGGCGCCGGGGGCTGCGGCTTGCCCGTGCGGGGCTGCAGCAGGTCGCCGCTCGAGTCGACGAATAGCGTCCGCACGCCGTCACCGCTGCGGCCGTCGCCGCCCCAGCCCTTGGCACGGACCCGCGCGAAGAGGTTGGCGAAGGCGTAGTACTGGTCGTTGGTCCACTTTTCCAGCGGATGGTTGTGGCACTTGGCGCAGCCGATCGAGAGCGACAGGAAGGCCTGGCTCGTGTTCTCCGCCAGCGTCTCCGGATCCTGGTGCACGGCGAAATAGTTGGTGGCGCCGTTCTCGAGGCTCGACCCGCGGGACGTGAGCAGGTCGGAGACGAGCCTGTCCCACGGGGCGTTCTCCGCCACGCGGTCCCGGATCCACTGGTAGTAGGCGTTGACCGCGGCCGGCCGCAGCTTGGAGCCGGTCACGAGCAGCACGTCGGACCACTTGTAGGCCCAGTAGTCGACGAACTCCGGACGGGCGAGCAGCAGTTCCACGAGCCGCTCGCGCTTGCCGGGCGAGGCGTCCTCGCGAAAGCCGTGCACCTCCTCGGGGGTCGGCAGCCGGCCGATCGTGTCGAGAAACGCGCGGCGGAGGAACGTGGCGTCGTCGCAGTGGGGAGACGGCTTCAGGTGCAGCTTCTGCAATTGCTCGAGCACGAGGGCGTCGATCAGGTTGGCCCGCGGGGCCTGTGCGTAGACCTCCGCCGGCACCTGGTGCGGAAAGGGGGAGACGATCCGGGCGACGGCGATCTTCGAGGAGAACCAGGCGGTCACCGCCCCCTCGCCGTGGCCGATCACGCTCGCCTTGCCGATGCCATCGACGGTGGCGATCGCCTCGTCGGCGGAGGTGAACCGCGCCCAGCGGGTGACGTCGCGGGAGCTGCCGTCGGTGTACCTCGCGGTCACCGCGAGCGTCACCGACTGTCCTGGTGTCGCCGCCGTCTCGGCCGGGCCGAGGTCGATCCCTGCCAGCTGCTTCTCGCCGCCCCGCGGGCCCGGGCAGCCGGCCTCGATCCACGCGGCCAGAAGACGGTAGTCGTCGCCGCCCACGTCGAGCCGCTTCCCGCCCTTGTGGGCCAGGGCGGCCGTGGGCTTCGCGAGCAGCAGGCTGCCGCCCGGGTCGGCGAGGTCGATTCGCCGCCCGTGGGCGTCGCGGGTGATGGCGAGATGGTCGGCCACGGGGTCGTAGCCGAAGAGCGAGAGGCGAAAGCCGCCCTTCCCGGCGAGCGCTCCGTGGCAGCCGCCGCCGTTGCAGCCCGCCTTCGAGAGGATCGGGATGACGTCGAGCTCGAAGCTCACGTCGGCGGCCGTGGCGACCGCGGGACACGCGCAGGCCACGAGGGCCGCGGCCAGCATCGTCAGGCCGACCGGGGCGGCGGCGGGGAAACGGCGTGCCATGGCGGTGTGCTCCGGTACCTTTTTCATGCGAACAGCTCGTTTCATGCGAACAGTTCGCGGATCGGATCGGTGCCGAAATCGGTCAGCGCGAAGGGGCGGCCGGCCGGGCCGTTCAGGTGGCTCGTGTGGTCGAGGCCGAGGCTCTCGAAGATCGTGGCCACGATGTCGCCGGGGCCGACCGGCCGCTCGGCCGGGAAGCCGCCGATCGTGTCGCTGGCGCCCACCACGCGGCCCCCCTTCACGCCGCCGCCCGCGAAGGAGCAGGTGAAGCACTGCGGCCAGTGGTCCCGGCCGCCGGCCGGATTCACCTTCGGCGTGCGGCCGAACTCCGCGAGCCCGGTGACGAGCGTGTCGGCGAGCATGCCCCGCTGGCTCAGGTCCTCGATGAGCGCGCTATAGGCCTGGTCGTACATCGGGCAGACGAGATCCCGCATGCCCTCGATCGACGTGAAGGGCTTCGAGCCGTGGATGTCCCAGGTGATCTCGTCGAACACCGTGAGGAACGTGTTGATGGTCACGAACCGCACGCCGTTCTCGACGAGCCGGCGGGCGAGCAGGCAGCACTGGCCGAACCGGTTCATGCCGTATCGCTCGCGGACTGCCTGCGGCTCCTGCGCGAGGTCGAAGGCCGCCCGGGCCTGCGGACTCGTCATCAGCCGGTAGGCCGCGTGGAAATTCTCGTCGAGCAGCCGCGCGTCCTCGCTGGCCTCGAACTCCTTCGCGGCCGACTCCACGATCTCCCGCATCTTCCGCCGCCGGTCGAGCCGTGCGCCGCCGATCTGGTCGGGAGGGAGCAGGTCGGGCACGCGGAAGTTGGGCTGCGACGGGTCGGCCATGAGCGCGAAGGGATCCTGTGCCTTGCCGAGGAATCCGCCGGCCTGGCCGTTGGGAAGGTTGCCGCCGCCGCGGCCCATGAGCTGCGGCAGCACGACGAACGGCGGCAGGTCGGTCCGTCTCCCCAACAGGTACGACGCCACGCTGCCGGCGTGCGGCGTGTGGATGCCGCCCGTGAACCGCCGGCCGGTCTGCATCATCTGCCAGCCGGCGTCGTGCACCGCCGCGCCGTCGTGGCGGCACGATCGCACGAGCGAGAACTTGTCGGCGATCGCCGCGTGCTTCGGGAGCAGCTCCGAGATCTCGAAGGCGTCGGACTTCGTGCGGATCGGCTTGAACGGCCCGCGGACCTCCGCCGTCGCCTCGGGCTTCATGTCCCAGAGGTCGACCTGGCTGGGCCCCCCGAGGTTGAAGATCATGATGCAGGAGCGATTCTCGTGCCCCGGACGAATCCGCCCCTCGCTGGCGGCGCGGACATACTGCGGCAGCGACAGGCCGGCGGCGGCAAGCGCCCCGACCTGCAGGAAGTCCCGCCGGGTCGGCCCGGAGCCGCACAGCATCGCCCGGCCTGCCGAAGAGGGCACGCGGAACTCGAACATGGCATCTCCCTTGCTGGAACCGGCGGAGCCAGGGCGGCTTCCGCCGCATCGCTCCATGATAGCCCGCGCGGCCGCCGCGGGTCTTTTGACGAACGTGCCGAGTCTTTGTATTAAAGTAGCATGCGGAAAAAACGGCCCGTCCGCCGGGCGGTGGCGTCCGAGGCGGACCAGCTGCTCGCGCTCTTCGACGATCTGCCCGACGTGCACCTGTTCGTGAAGGACCGGCAGAGCCGGTTCGTGAAGGGCAGCCGGGCCTGGCTGGCCATGCATGGCTGTCGCACGTCGGCCGAGATCGCCGGCAAGACCGACGCCGACTTCCACCCCTCGGCGCTGGCCGCCCAGTACGTGGCCGAAGACCGGCGGGTGATGAAGTTGGGCCGGCCGCTCCACGACCAGGCCTGGCTCGTCCGCGACCGTACGGGGATGCCCCGCTGGTACCTCTGCACGAAGATTCCGCTCTTCGACGCCCGCGGCGTCGTGACGGGGCTCGCCGGCATCATGCGGTCGTTCGACCGGGCCGGCAACGCGCCCGACGAATACAGACGGCTCACTCCGGTGATGGAGCACGTCACCACGCACTACCGCAGGCGGATCACGCTGGCCGAGCTGGCCGGGCTCGCCGACCTCTCCGTGAGCCAGCTGCACCGGGAGTTCCGCCGGCTCTTCAACATCAGCCCGGGCGACTACATCCTCTGGACGCGGCTGATCATGGCCCGCCGCCGCCTGGAGGAATCGACCGAACCGATCGGCCGGATCGCCCGCGACTGCGGGTTCTACGACCAGAGCCACTTCACCCGGGCCTTCAAGCGGCACACCGGCGTGCCGCCGCTGGAATACCGCCATCGGCATCAGGCGGAGCGGACCTGACGCCCGCCGGCCGCCTCAGCCGCCGTAGGCCGAGGCTGTGTCGCTGCGGGCGAGGTCGGCGTCGAGCGGGCGGTGGGGCTGCAAGCCGAGCTTCCCGAGTTCACCGTGATACGCCCGCACCCCCTCGACCGCAGCCAGGTCCCCGTCGGCGACCGCCCGCAGAAACCTCACGAACGAGGGCTGGTGCTCGGCGGCGTTGATCTTCCTCCCGAAGAGCGCGACGCGGGCACCGTGCCGCTTGGCATCCTCGACCAAGCCGAAGGCGTCGTGCGTGGTGCCGGCGCCGCCCCCCAGGATGCCCACGACGACCGACCGGTCGTAGGCCGCCAGCTGCTCGGTGACCTCGGGGCCGAGGTAGGGGATCTTGAGAAAGACCGGCCGGCCGGCCCGCGGCACGCCGGCGAGCGCCCGCACGACGTGGTCTGCCAGGAACCGCGCAATCCCGCCCGGCCGGTCACGGAGCCGGCCCGCCGGCTTGCCCGGCACCGCGTCGGGGGCGTTGGGAAAAAACACCTCCAGGAAGTGGCGAAATCCCGCCCGCTCCGCCTCCAGCCGAAACTCCCGGTAGGCGGAGAGCATGTCGCGATCGAGATGGGCGTCGTCGTTGAGCGTCAGCGAAAACAGGCCGAGGTTCGCCCCGCGGCTCAGATCGACGCCGTCGCACGACACGCGGCCGCAGCGGGCCTGCGGGATCGTGGCGGAGGCGAAGGGGAGGGCTGGCTCGCGACCGTAGCCGCCGGTGCCGGCGGCCAGCCAGATGTCGGTCGTGTCGTTCATCCGCACGGCCGGCGTCACGTGGCTGTCGACGAAGATTCCCTCGTCGATGCCGAGGACCTCGTTGGTGCTCGCGCTCATGAGCATGATGTCGACGAGCCCCTGCCGGACGAGCTCGCGGATGCTCTCGCGATACTCGGCGATCGTGCGAAACGGCCCCGTGCCGGGCCGGCCGCCCGGGGCGAGCCCGGGAGCGGCGAGGCCGAAGGCCATGTCGGCGTCCTTGGCGTCGGCGAGGATGAAGTCGCGGCAGGAGGGGTCGGCCACGATCCGGGCGAGCTTCAGGTCGAGCGATTTCTCGGGCCGCTTGGCAGGCATGGCAGGGGTGTCCCGGGGGCGGGGAAACGGTCGATCATGCTACCAATTCCTGCGGACCGCAGGTGAGAACGCGGCGGCGAGCAGCACGCCGACGGCCAGGATACGATGGAGAGACGAACTGACCGCAGGGTCGCCACCGCGGCCCCCTCTCACCCCCGGACGACCGACACGATGATCGGACTCCTTTGGTTTCTGCTCATCGGACTGGCCGCCGGCTGGCTCGCCGGCCAGATCATGAAGGGGGGCGGCTTCGGCGTCGTCGGCGACATCGTCGTCGGCGTGATCGGCGCGATCGTCGGCGGCGTCCTCTTCGAGCTGCTCGGGCTGTCGGCGACCGGTCCCCTCGGCAGCCTGATCACGGCAACGGTCGGGGCCATCGCGCTCGTCGCCGGCCTGCGGGCGATCAAGCGGCCGGTGTGACCGGAGAACGGCCGGCCGCATTGCAGGCTGCTCGCGGCGGCTGGTACGTTGCCGCCAGCGTCGCAACGCGTGTCACGCTCCGCGGCACGCTCTCCCGACTCGTTTCACAGTCACGCGCTTTCGGGGGCCCTCCATGACCGCCTCGTTTCCCGCTGCGTTCGGAGCAGCCAGCCACCCCGTCCCGCCGCTCTCCCGCCGCCGCTTCGTGGGCGGCGCGACGCTCGCCGGCGTTGCCGCGGCCGTCGGCCCCGCGTTCCTGGCTCACCGCGCACGGGCCGCGGCCGACCTGCCCGACGCCCTCGCCGGCCGCCTCAAGAAGACGCTCAAGATCGGGATGATCAAGCTGCCAGGCAGCGCCGGGCTCGTCGCACGGTTCCGCGCGGCCAAGGCAGCGGGCTTCGACGGCGTCGAGATGGACTTTCCCAATGGCGACGTCGCCGAGACGAAGCGGGCGATCGCCGAGAGTGGCCTGCCCGTCGATGGCAGCGTCTGCTCCGGCCACTGGGAGGTGCGGCACACGAGCCCCGACGCCGCGATCCGGGCCAGGGCGCTGGCGAACCTGCTGCAGGCGATCCGCGACACGCACGCGGTCGGCGGCCACAGCGTGCTGCTCGTCGCCGGCAAGGGTGCCGACGGGCCGGAGCCCGAAATCTGGAAGCGGTCGGTCGACAACATCGCCCAGGCGATCCCGCTGGCCGGCGAGCTCGGCGTGCAGATCCTCATCGAGAACGTCTGGAACCAGTTCCTCTACGACCACGATGGCGGTGCCGACCAGACCGCCGACAGGTTCGTCCGCTACGTGGACGACTTCCGGTCGCCGTGGGTCGGCATGCAGTTCGACATCGGCAACCACTGGAAGTACGGCTCGATGGGCGACTGGATTCGCACGCTCGGCCGGCGGGTGCTCAAGCTCGACGTGAAGGGCTTCTCACGGGCCGAGGGGAAGTTCACGCCGATCGGCGCGGGCGACATCGACTACGCCGACGTCCGCAAGGCGCTCCGCGAGATCAACTTCCACGGCTGGCTCGCGGCGGAGGTCGCCGGCGGCGACGAGGCGTACCTGCGGGGTGTGGCGGGCGAGATGGACGCGGCCTTCGGGCTCTGAACCGGAGCAGCGGCGGGCCGCTACTGATCCCATCCCGGCCCGATGGTCAGCCGGCCGGCGCGCGAGCCGGCCGCCGCCAGCAGGGCCGCTCGACCGTGTGGTGGAACACGATGGCCAAAAGCAGGCTGGCCCCCCAGGCCGCCACCATGCCGGCCAGGGCCTCGGCCGGCGACAGCGGCCACTGGGAGAGCCAGCCGCTCACCACGAGGCAGACCGGGAAGTGGATGAGGAACAGGCTGAAGGAGATCTGGCCGAGATAGCCGACGACGCGGCTCTCGGGCCAGTGCCGCAGCCGCTCCCGCTGGGCCGCCAGCAGGATGACCACCGCCGTGGCCCCCGCCACGAGCAGCCGCGGCCTCCAGTCCACCGCCACGGCGGCGCCCATGAGACCCAGGTAACCCCAGACCACTCCCTGCCGCATGCCGCCCGCCACCGTCGACCAGACGAGCATCCCGAGGAAGTAGCTCCCCAGATAATAGAAACCCCAGCAGTCGAACGCCGGGTCGCGGTTGAACCAGAAGAGCGACAGGACCGCCGGCACGGCGAGGATCCGCTGCGTCAGCAAGACGGCCCGTGCCGGCCGGGCCCCGCCGTTCACGCGTGTCCAGCGGGCCGCGAGCGTCAGCACCGCGAGCGTCAGCACGAACAGCTGAAAATCGATCGCCAGGTACCAGATTCCCGCCGTCAGCGGCTCGTACCGCAGCAGGTCCTGCGCGAAGAAGGCGTGCGCCACCAACTGCGCGAGCGTGGGCGTCGCCGAGATCGAGTGGTGATCCATCCAGCGGCCGGCGAGCGCGTTGGCGGCGACGGCCACGGGCAGCATCGCCACGTACGGAATCCCGATCCGCCGGTAGCGCTGAACGATCTCCGCACAGAACGCCCGCCACCCGGCTTCCGGCAGCCTCGCGAGGTGCTGCGCCGTGCCGAAGCCGCCGACCACGAGGAACACCTGCACGACGAACCGCGCCGGGTCGACCAGCCAGTCGAGCAGCAGCGGTGCCAGCGGGTAGGCGACGTCGGCCAGCGGCCCGTAGAAGGCCAGATGATGCCAGACGAGCAGCTGCGAGGCGGCCGCCCGCAGCATGTCGATGCACCGTAGACGGACGGCGGTGGAGGTGAGTGGCGGCTGGCTGGCGACGGTCGACATGGCGGCGAGCTGTCACCCGCGGGGAAGGGCGGGCGGCGGGTCTCGCAGTATCGTTCGCTGCGGTCCGCGTTTCCAGCAGCCCGCATCGGCGGGCCGATTCAGGGGCCCACGATGCAGGGGTCTACGGGATGACCGAGGCGTGGCCGCTCACGCACTGCCAGGCCCCGTCCTTGAGCACCCAGACGTTCGTGAACCGCGACTTCCGCTCGAACGGCTGGCCGTCCTTGCCGCGGCCGGCTTCCCGGTAGTCGCCGATGTCGACGGCCACCGTGCCGCCGCCGTAGACCCGCACGTCGACCGAGCTGGCCTCGGCGGTCGTCCGCTGCTCGCCGCCCGCCTTGAGCGCGGCGATCCCCTCCGCCTTGGTGAAGCGGTGGCCCGACGGCTCCACGTAGACGAAGTCCGGCGCCCAGATCCGCTCGAGGATCGACGAGTCGCCCTTGAGGTACGCCTGCGACCACTCCGTCGAGAGCCCCTTGATCGCCAGCTCGATGGCGGCCTCCTGGGCCGGCGTGACCGCCGCGGGCGGCTGGGCCAGTGCCGCAGCCCCCGAGGCACTTGCAAGAACCAGCACGGCGATGCTCCGCAGGATGGTTCGGGCATGGACCATGGCATCGATCATGATGGCAGACTCCTCTGGGAAGGGCCCCCACGCTCGCGGCGGCGGCCGATGGTGAACACACTCGTGCCGATGGCACGCGGCTGCGACACTCTACCAGGCGAGTGACCACCGGCCGGGCAGTCGCCCGCGGAAAATTCGCGAACGATATACAGGGTGGCTTATAGTGTTCATTCTTCGGGGTGGTGAGCATTCCTAGGGGGCCTCGCATGTCGATCCCGGGCCGTTTGTCACGCGCAGCGGTTTTCCTCACGGCGGTGACGCTCGCCGTCGCCTCGGTTCCCATGGTCGCGGCGGCCGACGACGTCCGGCTCGGCCCCCTCAAGGATCTCGACGGCTATTTTCCATTCGACCCGCCGGCCACCCGCGAGGCCTGGCAGGCCCATGCGGCCGACGTCCGCCGCCGCATCCTCGTGTCGCAGGGCCTCTGGCCGATGCCGACCAAGACACCGCTCAACCCGGTGATCCACGGCACGATCCAGCGCGAGGGCTACACCGTGTCGAAGGTGTTTTTCGAGACCGCTCCGGGGTTCTTCGTGACCGGCAACCTCTACAGGCCCGTCGCCCCCAAGGGCAAGGTGCCGGGGGTGCTGTTCGCCCACGGCCACTGGAAGGACGCCCGGCTCTCCGCACAGGACCCCGACAAGCTCCGCGCGGAGATCGCCGGCGGCGAGGAGCGGTTCGAGCAGGGGGGCACGAGCCGCTTTCAGTCGATGTGCGTGCAGCTGGCCCGCATGGGCTGTGTCGTCTGGCAGTGGGACATGCTCGGCGACTCCGATTCCCAGCAGCTCTCCCGCGAGCTCGTGCACGGCTTCGCCAAGCAGCGGCCCGAGATGAACACCGCCACCCGCTGGGGGCTCTACAGCCCGCGGGCCGAGGCACATCTGCAGAACATCATGGGCCTGCAGACGCTCAACGCGGTCCGCTCGCTCGACTTCCTGCTGACCCTGCCCGAGGTCGATCCCGAGCGGGTCGCGATCACCGGGTCGAGCGGCGGCGGCACGCAGACGATGCTGCTCGCGGCGATCGACGACCGCGTGCAGCTCTCGTTTCCCGTGGTGATGGTGAGCACCTCGATGCAGGGGGGCTGCACCTGCGAGAACGCGTCGCTCCTGCGGGTCGGCACCGGCAACGTCGAATTCGCCGCCCTCTTCGCGCCGAAGCCCCAGGGCATGAACACGGCCAACGACTGGACCCGCGAGCTGGCCACGAAGGGATTTCCCGACCTGCAGAAGGCCTACGCGCTCTATGGCGCGCAGGACGACGTGATGCTCCATCGCGGCGAGCATTTCCCGCACAACTACAACGCCGTCACCCGGTCGGCCTTCTTCACGTTCTTGAACCGGCGATTCAAGCTCGGCTTCCCCAGCCCGGTCATCGAGCGGGATTACGAGCCGCTCTCCCGCGAGCAGCTGACCGTCTGGGACACGGCCCACCCGGCGCCGAGAGCGGCCGATCCGGAGTTCGAGCGGGGCCTGCTCGCCTGGCTCACCGACGATGCCGGCAAGCAGCTGCGGAAGGCGGCCGCCACGTCGGAGGGCCTGCGGCAGGTCGTGCTGCCGGCCGTCGAGACGATCATCGGCCGCACGTATGAATCGGCCGGCGACGTGGAGTGGCTGCTCGACGACAAGCTCGACGCCAAGCAAGCCCGGCCCGGCCACGTCATCATGCGGGGTCGGCTCAGGAACACGACGCACGGCGAGGAGCTGCCGGTGACCTGGCTCTATCCCGAAAAGTGGTCGGGCAGGGTGGTCGCGTGGCTCGACGAGGGTGGGTCGGGCTCGATCGTCAACGCCGACGGGAGCCTCCGCTCGCCGGCCGACAGGCTCGTTGCCTCGGGCGCCGCGGTCGTGGCCGCCGACCTCATGCTCTGGCGCGACGGCGCCGTGGAGCCGGGCACTCCGCCGCGGCAAAGGGTCGTGAAGAACCCGCGTGAGTTCGCCGGCTACACGTTCGGCTACAACCAGCCGCTCTTCTGCCAGAGCGTGCACGACGTGCTCACCCTCGTGCGGTTCCTGCGGAAGACGACGGTCGGCTCGCACCCGCATCCGGACGTCGTCGCGGTCGCGGGCTTCGGCGACGCGGGCCCCGTGGTGATCGCCGCCCGCGCCGTCTCCGGCGACGCGATCGACCGCACCGCCGCGTCGACCGGCGGCTTCCGATTCGCCGACGTCGACGACTACCGGCATCCGCTCTTCCTGCCCGGCGGCGCGAAATACCTCGACCTGCCCGGCATGATCGCGGTCGGCGGCCGGCCGCTCTGGCTGGCCGACGCGAAGGAGGATGTCGCGGCGATCGTGGCCCTCTCGTCGCAGCCGGTGCGGCTGACCCGGTTCACGGGCGCCGCCTCCGCGGAGCGGACCGCAGCCGCCGACTGGCTGCTGCTGAAGGACTGATTGGGGCGGCGCTATCGCTCAGTGTGATCGCAAACGCGGTTTGAGTGCACACGCAGCGTGATTGCAGCTCATGATCAATGGCCTGTGGGCCGGGGTTGCCCATGCCCCGTCGCCGGACGTTCGCTGCGGCCATCCTGGCCTGCGCTCACTCGGAGGCGTCTGCGCTCCGCCATCCATGGCTCCGCTGGCCGCCAACGCCGGCTCCCGGGGCATGGGCAACCCCTCGCGTGCAGCGGAGATCTCAAAGGAAGTGCTTCACGAGCCTGTCTCCTCTCTACTTCCTTTCGACCCGATCAGGAAAGCGGCTTGAGCCCGGCTTCCCTCCGCAGCCGGTTGAGCGTGGTCCAGGCGGCAGGCGCTTTGCGGAAGAGATTGACGAGCTGCGTGGCCGTCACGCCGAGCCGGTCGGCGGCCGGCCCGACGACGCACCCGGTCGCCGCGAGCCGGTCGATCGCCTCGGCGACGATCGCCGGGTAGTCGTCGTGGTCCGCGGCCACCGCGAGCTTCCCGCCGCGGGCCCGCGATCGCCACAGCTTCGAGGGACCGCCGTCGGCAGGCGGCACTGCCCGCACCTCCAGAGCGAGCGATAGCCGCAGCCGCGCGACCGCCATGCGCCGGTTCTCGGCCTGCGACCGCCGCTCCGCCGCCTCGGCCTCGATGCCGGTCGGCAGATGCCGCAGCACCACCGCCGTCTCCACCTTGTTGCGATGCTGGCCGCCGGGGCCGCCACGGCGGGTGCGGGTCTCGTCGCAGTCGCGCAGGAGCGCGGCGATCGGCAGTGCGGCGGGATGCAGACCTGATCCACTCATGATCGCTCGCAGTGCGGGCCGCGGATCAGCCCCGCAGCGCACACTCCAGCACGCCGCGGCCGAGCGCCGTGGCCGCGCGGCCGACGGCGTCGAACCCGCACTCGCTGGCCCAGCCCATGATCTCACCCACGGAGTAGATCCTCCCGCGGGTCACGCTCGCGAGAAGCACCGAATACTCCGCCGCCCAGAGCGGCCCGGCCTTGTCGTCGTCGAGAAACATGTCGTGGACGAGAAGACGGCCGCCGGCGGGCAGCGTTCTCGCGCTGACGCCGAGCAGGCGACGGCAGTCGGGCTCGTCCCAGTCGTGCAGGACGTTCGAGAAGAGATGCACGTCGTGATCGGCGGGCCACGCGTCGGCGAACATGTCGCCGGTCGTCACGTCGATCCGGTCACCGCAGCCGGCGCGAGCGACGCTGCGGCGGGCGATTTCGTCGACGGGCGACGACTCGAACACGGTCGCCCGCAGACCGGCATTCGCCTCGACGCAGGCGATCGCATACACGCCGGAACCGCCCCCCACGTCGAGCAGCCGCCGGGCCGATCGCAGGTCGACGGCCGCGGCGAGGGCCGGTGCGAGCACGCGGCCCCGGCAGTCCATGGCGGCGGTGAACGACTCGGCGAAAGCCTCCGTCCGCATGGCGGCATGCCAGTCGGCTTCTCCCGCCTCGCCCGGCCAGTTCGCGGGCCTTCCCGTGCGGAGCACCTTCAGCCAGTCGATCACGCCCGGCTTGTCGGCCATGCTCGTGTAATACGCCCGCGCATCGCACGGCGATCCCGCCACGAGAAACTCCCTCGCCAGATCGGTGGCTTGAAACACGCCGGCGATGTCGCGGGCAATGAAGCGGTTGGCCAGGCAGAGCGTGAGCATCACGTCGGCGGGCCGGGCGTGGATGCCGAGCGTGGAGCAGAGGCCGGCGAGCGTGGCCGGCTGCCGGTCGAGGAGCGTGAAGAGGTCGAGGTGGGCGATCGCCGCGCAGAGGCAGTCGGCCGCCGCGAGGCTGTCGCGGTAGCGGTAGATCGCGGTCGGGTCGTGGCGGGGCGCGTGCATCGGGGAGCCGTCGATGATAGCCGACGATCGCCCCCGCGATTCGAGGGTGAGCGGCCGCGAGTGGGCCGCGAATCAGGAAGCCCGGCGGGGCGTGGGCCGCGTGGCCGGACCCGACGGCTCCGTCGTGCCGCCGGCCTGCGACGGCGGTGGTGCCATCGCGGCGACCGCCCGGGCCAGCGGGCAGCCGGACGGCACCGGCCGGCCACGGCGGTACGATTCGAGCAGGGATCGCGACCGCTCGGCGAGCATCCTCCGCACCTCGCGACGCTTGCCCTTCACGCGGGGAATCGGCATCGAGTCGTAAGCCGTCGTCTGGTGCCGCATCCAGGCGATCACGGCGGCCTGTGCCCGCCGCTCGATGGGGATCCGCTGCGTGCGGGCCACGGTGCCACTGCCGACGGGGGTGGCATGGGCCGTGACGAGTCGGGCCATCCGCTCCGCCAGGGCGGCGTGGTCGGCGTGAAAATCGAGAAATGCGAGGACGGCGGCCTGAAAGTCCTCGACGTAAGCGTCCTGCACCTGCTCGCGGCGGCGGGCGGCGGCCTCCTGCTTGCGGGCGTAGCCCGCGGTCGACCGCTCGGCCTCGAGTTCGGCCCGGATGCGGTCCACCGTGGCGGCGGGAGCCCAGACGCCCCGGGAAAACATCCGGCGGCCATGCTTCTCCTGCACGACCCAGTGGTCGCCAGCCGCCTTCACCCGCCGCGTGAGCCCCGGGTCGCCCGGCGAGACCAGCACCCAGCCGGCAGGCACGGCCACGACGGCCCCCGCCGCGGTGCGGACGGTGCGG
>Ga0214917_10004152_pt1 | contig 16302 bp, 12 predicted proteins | sample LL_1208_BB_MetaG_FD_177983 | JGI IMG/M metagenome (GOLD analysis project Ga0214917, IMG submission 177983) | Freshwater microbial communities from Lake Lanier, Atlanta, Georgia, United States - LL_1208_BB | ecosystem: Environmental > Aquatic > Freshwater > Lake | place: USA: Georgia | collected... | reverse complement strand
ACGACCGACGACACCCACAGCAAGAGCCCAGCGAGCAGCACTGCGGCGAGGCCGAACCATGCGACCGTGAGGTACGACCGTAGGAAGTCGGATACACCCGAAGACATCGGGGAAAAACTACTACGAGATGGGTAGTCGCCTGCCATTCGTAACAACCGGCCATGTGCAAGTATCACAACATCGTTCAGGGCAACTTCACAATGTTTTCTTCAGAGAGACAATTTCGTGGTGCTTTCGTGCTAGTCCCTGCTTTACTTGTTGTCTATTGGCTGTCTCTGGGCATGTCGGTGCGGGCTGTTGCGACGGTAACGGGCTGGCTCGCGATTCAGACCGCCTTTGGAACGTCGCTTCTTCAAGGCTTTGCCAAGGAGCGTGCCCTCCCGACCCTGGATTCTTTAGGATTGGGATTTGCTTGCGGTGCCTTGAGCCTCGTTGTTGCCCGGCAAGTCTCGCTTTTCTTGTCAATCCCTGAGTGGAGCTTTCTCGCAATCATGATCGCGATATCTCTGATTCATATCTGTCGCAGACTTCCAAGAATTGATCTGGGCAGAAATTGGTCGATTGAGATCATCCGACTACCAGTCGACTCATTGATTCTTGTATCTGCACTCACGGGAACGTTGCTTGGAAGTCGTGAATTCATTCCAATAGCCAGATACTTGACCGGTCTTGGAGTACTCCTCCTTGGATTCATCGTGGGCTCATTATCAAGGAGGAAGGGTCCGGGATACATCTACTCCTTGCTCATCGCCGCAGTCTTCGCAGCCGTTCCAGCAGTCCACATGGCGGTAGGTAGTGGAAAATGGAACTCCTGGAAACTGCGGCTCTTCAACACCGGATCAGATGATGTGCTCTTTTCGGAAGCCTTCGGATTCTTGGTCGACAAGCGTGGACCAATCGTTGACACCCAAAGCTCAAGTCAATGGATGTACCACTGGCTCTCACTTGGATGGTCAGGCACTATGCAACGGCTGTCGGGACTCGAGCCACTCGACATGAGCCTTATCGTCTCACCATCAGTTGGGTACGTCGCCATCGCATGTCTAGGAATTGCAATACTTCGTGGTTTCACCACACTGCGGACATTGCCAATAATCACTGTGGTAGTACTTCTGTTGACGAGTTCGCCCGGATTTCGAATGACGGCGGTTTTCGTTGAGAACACTTCGAACGTGTTTGGTCTAGTTTGGCTTCTCGCCGCGGTGCGAGTGTTGCTTGACCGTCATGCTCTCGATTTTCAAGCCAAGATGCCACGCATGATTGTGCTTGGTCTGATGACCTCAGCGACGGCATTGAGTAAGGCACCCTACGCTGTCGTGCTCGCATTTGTCACCTTCGCAATCCTGGTCGACCAGATCTGCAACAACATAAGGCGAGCCAGCAAAGCGAGGATATTGAAAGTCGCAGTTCTGCAAAGCGAAAAGCAGATTCGAGACGTCATTGTTGTTTTCACAGCGTGCATCACAACGTACATAGTTTTTCTACGTCAACCCAATGGCGGCACCGAGATCTTTCGGTTGGGTATACGACCACTAGTTGAGTACGACTCCCATCGATACTTGGCTGTATTCATCACCGTCTTCTGGGTCATTGTTCGAGGGCTCCCTGTCACTGGCCTACTATTGCCAGTCGCAACACTGCAGAGCTTCTCTTGGAAACCAATCCTCTTCGGAGCACTGGCTGCAATTGGCGTTGACCTTGTTCTCAACAGCAATGATGACTACTACTTCACTAATGCGGCGGTCTTGCTCGTTGGACTATCTTGCGTCTGCGGCATAGTCCGCGTTCTCGAGACGATGCGACATGACCATCGTCGACTCCAGGCGTTATATGGCGGTGGCCTGCTTGCGGTGATTCTTTTCTTGCCGGGCAACACATTGACGGGGAGCCTGACAACGCTGCTGAGGTTCTTGATCTGTGTATTCGTCAGTGTGTGTATCTTTTTCGTTTTCTGGCAGAAAATGCGACAGAGGTCTTCACAAGGTAATTTGCTTACCTTCACCCGCATTGTCACTATTGGGGGACTACTAGTCGCTTGTGGTGGTTTCGCTCTGGAGATCGGCGAACTTCCACAGCGTTCAGAGATCCCAACTATCGAGACCCTTCACGCTCTTGCTGAAGTACGGCGCGCGACTCCCTACGACGCGGTGATTGCAACTAATCTCGGTCTGTGCGGATATCCGCCTTGTACTCGAAATGATTTGGAGCGACTATTGGTGCCGGCGATAGCCAATCGCACTCCATTCGTAGTCCCGCTGCTCGACACGCTCGAGAAAACTTCACCACCTTGGCTTCTGAAGGGCACCGCCAAATCTCTCGACTTCGCGGTGAGTCCTAACTCGGACACTGCTGAGGCACTGCTGGATGATGGCGCTACACACTTCCTTTTAGATTCACGTCCGGAAGGATTCGGGTTAGATCGCCATGAGTTTCACCAGTACGGCGAAATTCTTTTTGAGGACTCGCGTTTCGTTCTTATCACCTTCGATCAGAGCCTCAAGCGAACAGCTCCCTGATGGTACGCATCACAAACAACTAGGCTTTGACAATCATGCCGTTAACTTCCTGTCGAATCTGTGGCATGACTGCTTTCGAGACGGTGCTAGATCTCGGTGATCAGTATCTAACGGGTGTATTTCCTAAGGCGGAAGATACTCAGATGTTGTCGAAAGGGCCTCTTCGTCTGGTTCGTTGTTGCGAACCAGACGGTTGTGGTCTCGTGCAGTTGGATAACTCGTTCGACCCAAATGAAATGTACGGTGCGAACTACGGCTATCGCTCAGGTTTGAACCCGAGCATGGTGCGGCATCTCAAGTCGCGAGTGAACAAGATCATCCAACGCAGCTCATTATCTGAGTCGGACGTAGTGATTGATGTTGGCAGCAATGACGGCACCACACTCAACTTTTACCCGAGTCATCTGACTCGAGTTGGAATCGATCCAACCGCCCAGAAATTTCGAGGCTTCTACCCACCAGATTGCCGTGTGGCAGCCGATTTCTTTTCGGCTGATCTCGCAATGAGCATCACAAAAGGCCGCTCGGCGAAAGTAATTACCGCGTTTTCAATGATGTACGACCTTGAGCAGCCAGTCGACTTTGTCAGACAGATAAAACAAGTCCTTGATGCGGATGGGATTTTCGTCTTCGAGCAGAGCTACCTGCCGCTCATGCTCGAGCGGGTCGCATTCGACACCATCTGTCACGAACACCTCGAGTATTACGCAATGCGACAGATTGACTGGATGTTGCACGAGGCAGGACTCGAAGCAATCGATGTCGAACTCAATGAAGTGAACGGCGGAAGTTTTGCCGTGACCGCCGCTCATCCTTCGCGCTTCACACCGTCTGAAAGCGTCGTTGAACTTCGCCTCAGTGAAGAGCGGCTATGGAGTGATCCGCGAGCTCCACTTGCAGAATTCCGACAGCAAAGCTTCAATGCAATTCGAGAACTCCAAGAGTTTGTCAAAGCACAACGTTTAGCCGAAAAACGAATTGCCGGCCTCGGTGCGTCTACCAAGGGAAATGTCCTACTACAGGCAGCCAAACTTGGGCCGGAATACATCTCAGTTATTGGTGATGTGAACCCCGACAAAGAAGGGCGGGTCACTCCGGGCACCTGGATTCCAATCGTTTCCGAGGCCGACGCACTGGCAGGCAACTTTGACTATTACCTCGTGCTTCCCTGGCACTTCAAGGAGTTCTTTCTTCAGTCTCCAACCTTCAGGGATCGCAGACTTGTATTCCCACTTCCAGTACTTCAACACGGTACTCAGCCGCACCATAACAGAACTGATTGAAAGAACCGCCACCTCCTGGAGCAGACACTTAGTCAAATCAAACGCGTACAGCTTGCGCCTAGTATTCTTGAGCGCGTGGCGTGGCTTGCGCTAGACGAGTATGAGAAAATACGGAGAGTCGTTCCGATTGTCTGCGTGGATCTCGTTGTCCTTGACCCAATAGGAAATGTTCTGTTGATTTTTCGAAGGGACCCCCCAGCGGAGAGTGAGTGGTGGCTACCAGGCGGAAGAGTATTGCATGGGGAAACCAGATTGGAAGCAGTTCACCGACTGCTGTCACGAGAAGTTGGGCTCGTTGCTGTGGAAGTTAAGGAGTGCAGGACGAGAGAAGTAATTCTTCCACTGCCTGATGGTTGCTCGTCCCACGCAGTCTCAACTGTCTTTATTGCCGTTGTTGCATCATGGGAGCGTCTCATCCTGGAGTCGTCCATTGAGAAACACTGCGTAGGAAAACTTGAACAGTTAAGCCTCCTTGAGCTACGACCATATGTGCGAGACTCAATCGTTGCATGTCTGGACCTATATCTTGACACTGGTTATTCAACTGTTTCGGAGAAAAAGTAACGAGATGATAAAGTGGGCCGCGCCGGACATTGGATCACTAGAGACCGAATACGTATTGCGGTCACTCGAGTCAACTTGGATTTCGGGTGGTACGTATCACGACTTTCTTGAGAGCCGACTAAGTACGGCCTTCGGCGGTCGTACCGTTCTCCTATGTTCTAATGGAACATCGGCTATCCAGATGGCGTACCAATGTCTTGGGCTGCGTGCAGGAGACGAGGTGATTGTCCCTGGATTTGGTTATCTTGCTGCTGCCAATGTGGCGATGCAGTTTGGGATGATTCCTAGATTTGCTGATGTCTCTCCGAGCACATGGTGTTTGACTGCTGACTCCCTTAAAGCAGTGGTATCAAGTCGGACGAAGGCCATAGTTGGCATTCACACCTATGGAAGTGCATTCGACGTTCAAGAAGTTGTTGACGTTGCCAATCATCATGGAGTACCGGTAATCGAGGACTGCGCTGAGTCGTTCGGCAGTTCAATTGAAGGTCGCTGGCTAGGCACATTCGGGGCTATCGCCACGCTGAGTTTTCAAGCCACAAAGAACATAACGACCGGCGAAGGGGGTGGCTTAGTCTCATCGGACGAATCCATACTGAGGCTGGCCAGGCTGTATCGGAGTCATGGTGTTGAAGATCGTCGCTATTGGCATATTCTGCCCGGCAACAACTATCGCCTGACGAATATGCAGTCCGCTTTAGGATGTGCTCAACTTGAGCGGTTTGAGGCTTTTAAGCAAACGCGCCTCAGGCTTGCGAGACTGTACCGAGAGTTACTTGGGACTAATCAACGCCTACAGCTACAGGAAGTTCCAAGCTGGCTTGACCCAGTTCCGTGGACCATTGGAGTCCGCATTAAGGGAAAGGATTCCAGATTTCGAGATTTAGTGATAGCTCGACTAGCGAAGGTGGGAATTGAGACACGACCTGGGTTCTATACCCCGAATCAGCTTCCCGGTTATGGGCAACATCAGATTCAAAATTCAGACGATTTAGCCTCATCAGTTATCGTCCTGCCTCTTCACACCAAACTAACGGATGCCAACGTCAAATTCATTTGTGAATGTCTTATGGGTGCGATGTGATTCCACTCACAGACAAAGAGTTCATTGAGTACTTAGCGGAGGTGCCGATTGCTCTCGGTCTTGAGAGACTTACCGAACTTGAACTGATGAGATCTAAACCTATGCAATCGCCAGTGCTTGACTTCGGAATCGGAGACGGAATTTTCTCAAGGGCAATCTTCAGAGATCGCTCACCTGCGGTCGGCGTCGACTTTTCCTTTCGGGAATTGCTCTACATGAACAAATCCCGGAAGCCGATACCGCATCGGGTATGTGCCGACGGTAGGAAGCTTCCCTTCCGTGATAACTATTTTGCGACTGCCGTATCCAACAGCGTTCTGGAGCATATTGAGCACTTAGGTGATGTGCTTTCTGAACTTAGACGAGTCTTGCGAGATGACGCTTGGCTATATCTGACAGTTCCCTCAAACAAGTTTGAGCAATATTCAATAGCGGCGCAGCTCTTCACTCTTCTAAAACTCCCCAAGACATCAAACGCATACAGGAGATGGTACAACCGTTTTTGGAAACACTATCACGCCTATGACGCACTCGATTGGGCGCGGTTCTTTGAACAACATGGTTTCACAGTAGAAGAGGCTGTCGGTTACAACAGTCGATTCAGTTGCGCTGTAAACGAATCACTGGCACCGCTCGGACTGTTTGGAAAAATGCGACGACAGTCAGGTAAGCCTTGGGTCTCATCAATTAGTCTCCGAAAGAGAGTCCTGAGACCCCTGCTCCCTCTATTTAAGAATCATGTGAGATATAGCTTCAATGGCGATGGCTTACTCTTCTTCTCACTTAAGAAAATCCGTTGAAGATTTCAATAATCCTCCCAACCTTCAATGAAGAAGGAAACATTGGGCCGCTTATCACTGCACTACGAGACATCCTTGAGTGTGATCACCAGATTCAATTTGTGGTCGTCGACGACTCCAGCGAGGACAGCACATTAATCAGTGCGAGGCTTCATCTTCGGCAGTCATCTGACATACTCATCGAGCGCCGCGGGTCACGAAGTCTGGGGCTATCGATCTTGGAAGGACTGCTGCGGGCTGACTTTGAATATGTCTTGGTGATGGACACAGACTTCACCCACAGCCCTACAGATGTTGGCAGACTCGTAGATTCGATTGGGAAAGCAGATGTGATAATCGGATCACGTTTCGTACCAGGTGGAGGCATGAAGAACAAGCCGCACGAATTCTCGAGTCGTATCTTCAATCTGTTGCTGCGCGTGGTCCTGGCAACTCCCGTCAGAGATAATCTCGGTGGGTTTTGGATTGCTCGAAACCATGACATCAGGAACCACCTCAAGCCAAGTGTCTTTGGTGGCTACGGTGAGTACTTCATGCGACTTAGCTCACTGATGAGGCGCGATGGATTAAGGCTTAAAGAGATACCTGCATATTTCGATAAACGGTCCTCTGGAGTAAGTAAGTCGAAGTTTGCGAAGATGACCGTCGCCTACCTATCTGCAGCTGTCTACTGGAGACTGAAGTCCACAAAACTGGTTACTAGGTTAACAAAAGCCAGGTGAGGACTTGCTTGAGTCTGAGATCAGTGTTCGGCGCGCAATCAGAAGTGACTTAGAGCGGATAGTCCAGATTCATGAGACAGAGTTGGCTGTTGGTGCACTTGCGCAGTTGTCACATGCTCTACGGCGTCGCTTCTTTAGGGAGATTATTGATAACCCCAGTTCTGACTCGTGGGTTGCTGAAAAGTGTGACGGCTCAGTCGAAGGAATTTGCTTTGTTTTGCACGAGGGATTTCGTCATTCGCGATGCACTCAGGTACGTCTCCTTACGCAATTGATTGGTCTCGTTCTTTGCCGACCAGAGTTTCGACCTTTGCTTCGTCATGAACTTCTGAATAGGTTCAGCCCAAAGCCATCAAGTTGTTGTGAAATTTCCCACTTCGCTGTTTCAAGTAATCATCAATCACAGAAGATCGGCTCACTCCTGTTGTCAAAGGTATTCAATGAAGCTAGGGAAGCGGGATTACTCGGCGTTATAACAACTTCTCATAACACGCGTTTACTAGCTCATTACAAAAGGAGATACGCAGCTCGGGTTATTGGATACGCAGACCTTGAAATTTATAGAATTGAAACTCTCTACCTTCCCATTAGCTAGAAGTCGAGTGATACAGCTATCTGACCGGATTGAGGCAAGTTTGAGACTGTCATGGAAACACGTCTCACCTAGTGCGAGGCTCAAGTCGTAGACAGGATTTTTCTCTAAGTGTCAAGGTGCGGGATACAGTGGGGCTGTGCTAGCAACTCACCACAGGACACAATGTGAAATTGGGGCTTCAGTCAACACCGCGCTACATGGAAGCTGAAAGAAACCAGTCGACGAGACTTGTTGCCGGAAGTCAAGCACCGTGTTAGATATCTTAAACTTGATGTAAGAACTGAGAAGGTTCCTGCCAGTGACGTTTCCCTAGCAGTAGGTTTAATACCATACATATCTGATATCTCAGCATTCTTTGATAACTCAATTGCAGAAACTGAGACTGCACTTGTTTGAATTGTTGACGAGCGCAATATCTCAAATCGATTGCGAAAGTCACTTCCATTTCTTAACGTCCGAAATCTCAACTTTCACAGCAAATCCGATGTGGACGACAACTGGCGCAAACACTGCTTCCAGATTGATTCGCGATTGAGACTTGGCACTGGGTACATTGACATTGCGAACCGACGCAAGAGCCAATAAGTAGCATTAATTCCGTGTTCAAGGGGCGCTCTTGCCCCAAACTGAATTTGGCTGTCAGGAGAACTTGAAATTCTCTTGCTGGTCAGCAATCTGTCACAATCAAGAGCCTGTGACTTTTGGGTATTGAGACCCTGATCCGCAGAATCCCTTACAGGCCTAGCTAGCTCTGTCTATAATTTGGTGCTTGTTACCAAACTTATTTGACTCATGACTGCTGCTGGTGCTCTTCACTCATTGACGACGCCAAGAGTTCGCTCAATTCTGCTGGCAAGTGTTCTCTTTCTCGCGCTGCAGCTGTCTGCCGAGATTCCCTTGGGTGGGGCGCTTCGCCTCGGTGCGATTACTCTTGCGCTCTCTCTGGTGGGTGCGAGGTTGACGAACTGGGCGCTGCCGAACCTTCACCAGATTGGCAAAGTATCGCTCGGCACAACCTTGGCCCTCACACTGTGGACTCTCGGCGATCAGGCGCTCCGCCCCTTGGGCGTTAGGTCAGTTCTGACTCCATTGCTGCTGTGCGCTGCCATCGGACTTGTTGTCGCTTCGTTCTCTCGGAACAAGACCAAGACTCAGCCCGTTGACACTGCAGTCAATCACCTAGATGTGGTTGCGTTGTTGGCGCTCTACACGCTCTTGCTTCTCTCACAGACGTGGAGTTGGCTTCGATGGTCCTCGCTTGTTTCAGCGGCGACAGTCATCGCGTATCTCTGGGCTCGTCGCAGATCGTTGCGAAGTGCGCGACTCTTCCTCGTGGTTGGATTTCTGTTTGCAGTAATCGGTCTGTCGATTGGCATCGTAACGCGACGCACTGACTGGTGGTTGCCTGGCTACGGAATGGACGAGCTCGAGTACCTGAGCAACGCCGCCTACCAATGGGGGCCGGCAATGGACGTTCTGGTCGCCAATGAACGTATCGGTTACCAGTGGTTAGGGTTCGCGACAATCGGGCTGTTTGAGCATGCCGGAGGTGTCGCAGATTTCGTAATTGCAACACGTTTTGATTTCGTCTTCTCTGCCGCGGTTTCTGCTGTGCTCGTCCTGGCGATCACCTATGAATTGGTGGCCGATCGCGTTCAAGCAAGTGCTGCAGCATTGCTCGCTTGTGCAATGACGACCACAATGTTTTATCCAAATCCGTGGGGTCTGTTCGTGGTGAATTTCAGAGGCTTCCAGAGCATTGCTCTACTTGGAGTGGTGCTTGCTTCACTTGGGTGGATCAAGCATCGGTTTGCCGGCGTCTCATTCATTCCGATTGCCGTGGTGAGCTCAGCACTCGTCGCGATGAAGACTGCTGCACTTGTCCCCATTGGGGTGACACTCAGTGTGGGGGTTATCTTCGGAGTCGTTCGGCGAGAGAGGCGGATCGTTTTGCCGCTCATCGGCCTGGGGATGTTTCTCGTGATCTCGACGCTGCTCACAATACGAGGTGGTAGTGGCATGCAGTTCTCCATTCGCCAACCCTTTGTGTTTATCGATCAGTTCTTGGAAGGATCCTTTCGCGCCGATCGTCTTGCTTCCGAATCGTTGGGGACTTTGCTAAGGCTTGCTGTGGGTGCCTCTTTCTTGATGACACTGACAGTAGGAGCGGTGGCGACCGCCTGGTGGTGGGCAAAGCATCTGCGAAGTCGGTGGGTATTCGCACTTCTCGGACTGCCTGTGCTCGTCGGTGTTTTCTTCGCTACCTTCACGTCACGAGTTTCAGATACACATATGCATTTTCTGCAGGTTCCCGCCACCGCCACGTTTCCCCTACTCGGAGCCGCAACAATGTACGTAGCTGTTGGCACTGGGCACTTTACGTGGTCATCAAGCATGCGTCTCAGTGCGCTTGGATTGTCGGCATTCATCGCCGTAATGTCCACACTGATTTCCACTTCTTCTTCCGTCGGCCCCGACAGTTTCAGCTCACGACTGGGAGTTCTGGGTGCGTTAGCGAGCAGCGTTCTAGTGGTAGCACTCAGCGCGTCCTATCTCTTTCAGAGAATAGTCATGAGAGAGCAGCCCCTTCGGGCTTCGCTCGAGACATTTGTTGTGTGCGTGTCAATCTTCATGCTCGTTACGGGATTGACGCAGCCATGGACGCTTGATCGACAACCGATGTTTCGATCAGGAGTTCAGGAAGGCCAACTTGGCTCAGCCGATCTTCGTCGTGTTAGTGATTGGGTAGCCAACAACACTCTCGTAGATGCAGTTCTTGCCACCAATATGTTTGCCGGCGAGGGGAATTCGCTAGCAGACTCATGTGCGGTCTCATCACTTGAACGGGAGGTCTCTCTGACGGAGACGATAGAGACCACCAACTACTTCACGCTCGTCACGTTTACCAAGCGCAGGTTTGTTGTAGCTGCCCCATACTATGCATCTATCGTTCTTGGTCGACCGCTCGAGTATGAAGTCCGCACCTCACTGATGTACGGATGCGAACCAAACAGCGAGAATCGTTCCGCCCTGAAGACGCTCGGTGCTGACTGGTACGTCGCATACTTGCCGACGACCGCACCGAGATTCTCTGCTCCGGATCGGATTGCCTTCCAATCAGGGCCATACTACGTAGTGGAGCTTGGGTAGATCACTATCGGCTTGGTAATCGAGCGATAAATCGAATCACTTCACCGTCGTCTACAGATTCCACCCGCTGGCCATACGGTGTCACATAGGAATAGATGCCGAGCTCAAGTATCTCAAAAGGCAGTGTCTCAAAATATCGCCTCGTCAGATAGTACGTGTGTGGTGGTTGGATCTTGGGCCGATTTACGTTGCCAGACCGGATGGAGTATTCGCGATATTCACTGTTTGGTACTTCTACGAAGATTACTCCGTCGGCATCTAGATGATCGCTCACAAAGTCCCAGATCTCTGTCAGGCTTCGCACATGCTCAAGGCTGTGGCTTGCGAAAAACACGGAGCAAGTACCTTGAAACTTGTCTAACTGCAGGAGATGTAAACAGTTCGGAATCTTAGCGTCATACATATCAACATTCGTCGTTGAATAGCCGGCAGCAGAGAGGAGCTGCGATACGCCACCATGTCCACTGCCGAAATTGATCGCTCTCCGTGAATGAATTTGACTGTTTGTGTCTAGATATGGCTTGAGACACTGATACTGCCCGATATCTCGATGCTTAAGGAGCGTCGTTGTATCTGAGCGAGTAGCCCAATACATCGTTGAATAGTACGTTGCCAGTTGATCGTGGCTCGGAAGCGGGTGCACTCGCCATACACCATCTCCGATGCTGACAACCTCAGCTCTGCCAAAGAGATCATTCACGGTTTTGTCTGCTGCAAGATATGCCATCACGCGCTCCAACCGGCTGGATATCCGATCGGGCAACGGCAAATGAAGATGGTGCAATACCTTCGCAAGCTGATGTCGCAGTTTCACAACGCCTCACGCTACTTCGTATGGCAAACAGAATCTCAGGAAACCGTATACATTGCTGTAGAGATGAAAAGTGGGGTCGTATCTGATCAATCGCTTAGTCATATGTCAAGCTCCCGGGAAGTCGCGCGCGTTGCGGTTGGCAGCTTGGTCATCCTCATTGCATGGCTTCTGCTGCTTGGCTCGCCGACAGTAACCATCCTGCGCTTCTCAATCGTTCTTCTTCTTCAGGGTCTACTTGGCTGGCGTCTGTTGGAGAAGGTCTTTTTGGATGCTCACCTTTGCTCTTCGGCGCAGGTCGGACTGTCTCTCGCGGTCGGAACTGCACTGTGCGCCGCCTTGGATCAAGGTACACAGCCTTTCTTAACGAGCATTGCCTGGCGTAACGGCATCACACTGCTTTTGACTCTTGCTTTGACAGAAGCCTGTAGGAGACTTACCAAACAGGACATGCCTCCGCAAACCGCAGCGACAGGAAAGAGTGCAGTGCCGGCTAGTGGTGAGTTGGAAACACTTCTGCCGTTTCTTCTTGCCCTAGCTCTCATCGGCGGTCGTGGAGATTTTGTGCCAGGTCGAGGGACTGCCACGGTAGCGCTACTCCTTGGTGCAGTTCTCTTCATGAATTCTCGCATTCAAGTACTCCGATATTCGCCCATCGCCGCATTTGCATGGGTGTTAGGAAGCATTGGCATTGCGGCCTTCCTACGCCCCGATCAGCCGTACAACTCATGGTTAATGGAACCGCTATATCACGGCTCGGATGATCTCATCTTTAGTGAGGCGATGTCGTACTCACTCTCAACTTTCGGACCGCAACAACATATCGCTGCCTTTGGAACGACACTGAGGTACCACTGGTTTTCATTTGCATGGGCAGGCATGTTGGGCCGCATGTCTGAGGCTGAGCCCTTTGTTACGACCCTTCATCTCGTACCTACGACGGGATATCTAATGATCGCGCTCTTACTCATCGGCTTTGTCCATCGATACACGCCGCGAGTATTCGCACCACTTATCGCCATTCTGTTGCTCTTCTTCGGTAGCTATCCCGGGATTCGTGCAAGGTTTATTGTTGCTGAGAACACGTCAAACATCATTGGACATGTGTGGCTCATGGCAACTGCCCTGTTTCTGCTGAGCCTGCCTCGAACAAAAGGTCTGCTGATTCGGCTCGTGACAATTGGGCTGCTCACATGTACTTTTTTCACCAAACCCCACTACGCCATCGTTCTCATGATTTGGCTGGGTGTGCGGCTCCTCTTTGCTTTATATAAGCGAATAGGTGTGCGTGAATCGCTAACCATGCTGGTTGCAGCGACATCATCACTCGTCATCTGCTACCTCGCCCTGTTACGACCCCACGCTTGGGAACAGCGCTCTCTCGTCATTGCCCCACAATGGCTTGGCATCCCAACCGAAGGTCGACTCGGGCTGTTGGCTCCCGCAGTATCTGCCGCTGTCATTGGTTCCATGCTTGCGGGTTGTCTTGGCGTCCTACTTTTACGACGATGTGAGCCCCCCTCGCCTTTGGTGGCTCTCTCTAGTGCCGTCCTCGGTGGTGGATTACTGAGTCTTCTCATTACAGGCAATAGCTCAGAGGAATATGTGCTCGGAGCATCGCTACCACTCGGGGCTGGTCTGATGTCAATTAGTCTTGCCGAGACTGTGGTGCAACAACGCATGCGGTGGACTCTCGTCTTTGGCGTAGGTGTGCTGAGCCTCGGCGCGACCTATTGGTGTCTTGAAAACTGGCTTACGGTCGAGCAGTTCTTTATTAGCCAGCTGGGTCGCTCATCGGGGCTTCCACACAGCACGAGGTTTATCCTGCCCTGGGTATTGGTGAGTATCGCTCTCGCTCTGGCAGTAGTGATTCTCGCCGTCAAGAACCGCACGAAGTCAGCGGCGCGAGTTCATTTAGGCTGGACTCGCGCAAGTGTCATTACTCTTGCTGTGTTCGTCGGTTCGCAAGTCGGGGCGTATGTATCGCAGTCGACATATGGGCCACCGCAGAAGAGCTTTGCGCTCGTCGAAGACATGCAGGCTTTGGCGTGGATTCGCACACATTCCTCGGACGACTGGTTCCTTGCCACGAACCGAGACTTGTGTATTGACCCCCCTAACTGCGAGGCTTCTGGCAGTAGCTTCCTTATCTCTGCTACCACACATCAGCCGGTACTCATCGAAGGCCCACGATTCGTTGTCGGAGGTCAGCTTCTCCCCACTTGGCTCGACGAACGACGCACCGCAAGTCTCGATTTTGCTCAGAGTCCATCGCCGGACACTCTGCGGGTCTTGCGTCATCTGGGGGTGACGCACTTTTACCTAGATGGTGATTCATACCCAGGAATGCCAGATCATATTGCCCTCAGGGCTGTCGGGAAGATCATCTACGACTTGGACAATCGGGTGATTCTGCAACTCGCCCTATGAGCGAGGTCCATCGCGCTGACATTCAGGGACTTCGCGGAGTCGCAGTTCTGATGGTAGTCGCTTATCACGCGGGGTTTCTCCCTGGCGGCTTTGCTGGAGTTGATGTTTTTTTTGTGATCTCTGGTTATGTCATTAGTCAAAGCATTATCGGTCTTAAGGACATCTCATTTGTATCGTCCCTTCGACAGTTCTATTCTCGCCGTGCACGTCGAATTCTCCCTGTGCTTCTGGTCTTTGCCCTGACCATAGTCCTTGTATCACACGCAGAAATCTTCGCAACTGGCGCATCTGAAGTAGCAAGAACTGGCTTGTTTTCGCTGCTCAGCATTACAAACATCTCGTTTGCTATAAGCAATTTCAACTATTTCTCATCGACGCTTGAACTAAATCCGCTATCGCACACCTGGTCACTCGCTGTTGAAGAACAGTTTTATCTCGTGTTCCCTCTGCTCATGTTCGGGGTGATTCTGCGGATGAAGAGTCGTCGGATAGGCGTTGCCTTCCTCTTGCTACTCGGAATCATCTCTCTAGCGCTCTCCGTATGGCTGACTTCGAAAGTTGGGAGAATCGCAGGGCTACACGCACAAATGCTGGCGTTTTATCTCCCCGTAACTCGGTCGTCGGAGTTTCTCGCAGGTGCTATCAGTGCGATGGTGCTACCATCTTCAGTAGCCAGTGCAAAGTGGTCTCGTTCTGCCGTAGCTACTGGCTTCGTACTGGTTGGCGTAATCTCAGTTGGCGCTTCTGAGGGTTCATGGCCAGGTGTCGGGGCGATAGTGCCAGTTGTTGGAACGGTCCTACTGCTGACCAGTGGCAGGTACCCTCACGCGTTCTCTCATTCCTTGATGGGTAGTGCCTCCGCCTGCGGAAGGCTGCTTGGCTGGATTGGTGATCGTTCCTATTCTTGGTACCTCTGGCACTGGCCACTTCTTTTGGCCGCACGTCAGACAGCTATTCCCCGACTAGGCGGGTTGCGTGATGCAGGTTTTGCTGCAGTTGCCTTATTGCTTGCTCACACCACCTACAGCGTGATTGAACAACCTTGGAGGGGACGGCGTCCATTGAGCGCAAAGCAACGACGGCTCGGAATTGGTTCCTTGGCGGTAATCGGATCATTTATCGCGTTGCTAGCCGGGCTTTTTTCTGCCTCGTCAAATGAATCCACTCCAGATATCGAAAACGCTTTTGTTGCTGGGGATTGTCGTGTGCTTGAGACCTATTGCATTGACAAAACTGCATTCTCTGGGCCAACGTTGTTTCTGGTTGGAGATTCCCATGCAGCTTCTCTTGCCAGAGTCATTCGCGATATTGCTGACGAAGTCAATCTGCCACTTGTGATTGCTACTCGACCGGGTTGTCCTCTCATCAATACCGACTGGGGATTCTTTTTGGGCGACTTTGCCGAGACTAACCGTTCGACGAATCTCGACTGCAGACAACATTATCAAGAAACTTTCGCGATGATTCGTACTACTGATTTTCCGATTGTGCTGACGACAGAATACTCCGCGCTTTACGTCCCAGATACTCCCCTTGCCCCAATCTTTGATCTCCGAGTCACATGCCCACTTACTAGTTCTGGTACCTGCGCCGCGCCGAACACGCTTGAGTTTCGACGCACCTTCTTTCTGACTAACTATCGAGAGTCAATCGACCGTCTCCTGAGTCTCGACTCTCAAGTACTTCTGGTAACGAGTGTGCCACTGATGCCAAGGTTGACTGCCGTACTCACTAACTCAGACGGGCGACTGACCTTTCCACGAGCGGGATCAGAAGTACCTGCACAATCGGTGACCACTGAGAAAAACCGGTGGGCTCAAGGGGACAAAGCAATTCAGGTCATTAACCCATTTGACATCTTGTGTAACAAGAGCGAGTGTGTGTGGTCTGACGCTGGACGCACTTTCTACATTCCTGCCGCTTCTGCCAATGACCATCTCAGTACTGAAGGAGCGAACATGCTTCGGCCCATGCTCATGAAAGCGATAGCAACTGCCTTGCGTCAGGCAGCTCAGTAGTGGCCGCTTACGAAGCGACTTCGGCGAGAAACCAGTCGACGAGTCGCGCTGTGGCATCTGCCCGTTCAGTGACGCGTTCAGCGCTCATTTCACAAAGGTGCTTGGGATCAATACCCAGCCGCTGCAGTTCAGGCGAGCCGGCACCCGCGCTCCAGCGCGTAATGATGTCGCTTGTGGCCTCAGGGTGAAACTGCGTCGCCACGAGCCGCCGCCCGGTGAACGCTTGCGGACCAACGTCGTTGGTCGCCACCGTCGTGAAACCTTGCGGCACGGTGAACACGTCGTAGTGCCACTGCAGCCATTCGCCCGCCAACAGATCGGGGTGTGCC
>Ga0214917_10004151_pt1 | contig 16307 bp, 13 predicted proteins | sample LL_1208_BB_MetaG_FD_177983 | JGI IMG/M metagenome (GOLD analysis project Ga0214917, IMG submission 177983) | Freshwater microbial communities from Lake Lanier, Atlanta, Georgia, United States - LL_1208_BB | ecosystem: Environmental > Aquatic > Freshwater > Lake | place: USA: Georgia | collected... | reverse complement strand
ACTACGTCTACACCAAGAACGGCGGCAACGTGCTGAGCCCGTGGCTGATCATGAAGCTGGACGACGTGCGTGCCCGCTACAGCCGCCGCGGCCCGGTGGAACTGAAAATCTACCGCCGGTAGCCGTCGCGTCGCCTCCGCGATACGCTTTCCGACCGAGGCCGCGGTCGCCGTGGCCCGGTTCGAGACCCTCGGAGAGCGTGCGATGGCACAGGCGGCAGAGGCTTTCGTCGGGATCGGCAAGATCGGTTTCGAGGGGCCCGCGACGAAGAACATGCTGGCCTTTCGGCACTACGACGCCGACGCGGTCGTGGAGGGCAAACCGATGCGGGACCACCTCCGCTTCGCCGTCTCCTACTGGCACGCGTTCCGGGGCACCGGCGGCGACCCGTTCGGCCCCGGCACGATGATCCGCCCCTGGGAAACCGACGGCGACTCGCAGGCGATGGCCCTGCGGCGGGTCGACGTGGCCTTCGAGTTCCTCGAGAAGCTCGGCGTGGGCTTCTATTGCTTCCACGACCGCGACGTGGCGCCGGAGGGTGCGAACCTGGCCGAGAGCAACCGCCACCTCGACGCGGTCGCCGACCGGCTCCTGGAGCACCAGCGCCGCACCGGGATCAAGCTGCTGTGGGGCACCGCCAACCTGTTCTCGAACCGCCGCTACGTGCACGGCGCCGCCACGAGCCCGAACGTCGAGTCGTTCGCGTTCGCCGCGGCCCAGGTGAAGAAGGCGCTCGAGGTGACCCACCGCCTGGGCGGCGCCGGCTACGTGTTCTGGGGCGGCCGCGAGGGCTATCAGTGCCTGTGGAACACCGACATGAAGCGGGAACTCGACCACCTCGCCGCCTTCATGCACATGGCCGTCGACCACGCCAAGGCGATCGGCTTCACGGGCCAGTTCTACTTCGAGCCCAAGCCCCGTGAGCCGATGAAGCACCAGTACGACTTCGACGTCGCCACGTGCGTGAACTTCCTCCGGACCTACGGCCTGGAGAAGCACGTCAAGATGAACATCGAGACCAACCACGCCACGCTCGCCGGCCACGAGATGCAGCACGAACTCGAGTACGCCGGGCTGCAGGGCTTCCTGGGATCGATCGACGCCAACACGGGCGACACGCTCGTGGGCTGGGACACCGACCAGTTCCCGACCAACATCTACCTCACCACGCAGACGATGTACACGATCCTGAAGTACGGCGGGCTCGCGCCCGGCGGCATCAACTTCGACGCCAAGGTGCGGCGCGAGAGCTTCGAACCTGTGGATCTGTTCCACGCCCACATCGGCGGCATGGACGCCTTCGCCCGGGGGCTGAAGATCGCCGCCGCGATGCGGGCCGACGGCGCGATCCAGCGGCTGCTCGAGGAGCGCTATGCGTCCTGGAAGAGCACGCTCGGCGAGCGGATCGAGGCCGGCCAGGAGTCGTTCGCGTCGCTGGAGCGGGCGATGCTCGCCAAGGGCGAGGCGGCGGCCTGCACGAGCGGCCGCCAGGAACTGTTCGAAAACGTGATCAACACTTACCTCTGACCCCGCCCCGCCGGCGGGCAGACCGATGAGCCGCTCGTTTCTGCCGGCGATCGCGGCCGCGGCGGCCGCCGCCGGGGCACTGGCCGCGGGACCGGATCCGGGCCTGACGCCGCGCCCGTGGAAGCTGGAGGCGATCGAGCTGCGGGACGGCCGGCGGCTGGAGGGATTCGTGGTGGCCGGCCGCGGCGGGCCGCCGGGCCCGGCTGACGGAGACGTCGAGTTCCTGCAGGTGATCCGACCACCGGGGCGGAAGATGCACCTGATCAGCTGGCCCCCGTTCCCGCCCGAGACCATCCGGTTCGTGGAACGACTCCCCGAGCCCGACCATCTCGATCTGGCCGACAAGGTCGAGGCCTTCCGGGCCGGCGAACGCCGGCGGACCGGCGCCGCCGCGGTGCAGCTCGCCCGGAGCGACGAGGACGGTCCTTGGCGATACGAGGGGCCCGACTTCGGGCTCGAGAGCACCGCCGACCCGACGCTCACCCGCGAGGCGGTGGTACGACTGGAACTGGTGCTCGCCGCGCTTCCGTCGCTCGTCGATCCGGTCGCCGACGGGGAGCCGCTGGCGGTGCGGCTGTGCGGGTCGCTCGCGGAGTATCGCCGGATCCAGGACGGCCTGGGCCTGCGGATCGAGAATCCCGCCTTCTACCTGCCCGGCCGGCGGCTGCTGGTGGCCGGCAGCGAGCTGTCGGCGCTGCTGGCGGAGCGACGCGTAGCCGATGACCTGCTCGACTCGGCGGCCCAGAGACAGGCGGCGCGCGACGAAACCTTCGAGACGCTGATCCGGGAACTCGCGACCGAGCGAGGCGGCCAGCAGAGGTCGGCGGCGGAGCGGGCGGCGCTGGTGCGGACGGCGAGGCAGCGGCACAGCCGGGAACGGGACGAGCTCGAGGCCGAAATCGCGGCGGCCCAGCGCGATAACGACGCCCTGATCGCCCGGGCTCGACGCGTCTTCGAGGGCTGGCTGGCCCACGAGGCCTGGCACGCCTACGCCGACCGGCGGCTCCGCGCGGCGGACGCTCCGGGACTGCCGGCCTGGCTCGACGAAGGCCTGGCCCAGGTGGTCGAGACGGCTCCCGTCGAGGCGGGCGAGGTGCGACTCGACCTCTTCGACCGCGAGCGGCTGGCGCGGCTGCAGGACCAGCTCCGGGTCGGGGGTGTCCCGCCGGTGGCCGACATCGTAACCGGCGGCCAGGAGCCCTTCGTCGCGGGCCACACGGGGCGGGATCAGGCCGTCGCCTACCTCACCGCCTGGGGGTTGGCGCTCGACCTCGCCATCATTCGCCCGATGCTGTCGGCGGCGCGGATCCGGGAGTTGACGGCCGCGGGCGACGCCGACGCCGTCGCCCGGTTCGAGGGCCTGGTGGGCATGCCGATCGACCGCTTCGACCGGCAGTGGCGGGAGCGGATGCTCGGCCTCCGCCGCTAGCGTGCGCGACGCAGGACGCCGCCACGGACGGCCCGGACGGCGGCAACCCCAGGCTTTTTGCAACACCGCCGATGCAAAACGCTACGCAGGGGCGTCTCTCTGGCACCGGGAAAAGGGCTGAAAGCCTCGCAGATCGTCGATCTTGCAGAATTTTGGCGGCGCGGCACGCGGCTTGCTACCATCGCAGAACCGAGCTGGAAGCGTGTCTCCGCACGCTGACCCCGGCCCTGCGTTCGCATCGCCATCCTTCGCTTGCATCACCAGGAGCACCTGCCATGCGTCACCCTGCCCCCCGTGGTTTCGAGTCGCTCGAGCCCCGCCTGGCCATGGCCGGCCTGGTCACCTTCGCCGACGTCGACGGCGACACCGTCACCGTGCGGACCAATCGAGGCACCGACGCCCAGCTCGGGGCGGCGCTCACGCTCGCGCCGACGGGCACCCGCGGAGGATACCAGCTCCGGCAGGTCGCCCTCGGCGGCCCGGTCTTCGCCGGCACGAACCTCACGATCACCGCCCGGCCCAGCGCGATCGGCGGCGACGGCCAGGTCGACGTCGGCGAGATCGTCACTGCGCTCGACCTGGGCCGCGTGACGGTCGCCGGCGACCTGGGGCGAATCATCGCCGGCAACGCCAACCTGGCCACTCCCGGCGTGGCAGCGCTCACGGTCGTCTCCATCGGACAGCGTGGCACGGTGACCGGGGCCCCGAACTTCGAGACCGTGGTCATCGGGCCGGTGCCGACGATCAGGGTCGCCGGCAACATGGTGGCCAGGTTCGCGGTCGGCGGCCGGGCGGCCGACGTGGTGATCGGTGGCTCCATCGCCGGCGTGCTCGAAAACGACGGATTCGAAGCCGGATCGATCGGCCGGATGATCGTGGGCGGCAACGTGTTCGGGGGCAGCGCGAACGGCAGCGGCCGCGTGTACGCGTACGGGGGCGGTATCGACAGGCTGGTGATCCGCGGCGATGTCGTCGGCGGCTCCGGTGGTTTCAGTGGCGCGCTGGGGACTGCCGGACGGATCGGCTTCGCCCGGATCGGCGGCTCCTTGCTCGGGGGTGGCAACACCGGCAGCGGCAGCGTCTTCACCGGCTCGGCGGGCATCAATCGGCTCGTGGTGGGGGGGAACATCGTCGGCGGCAGCGGGACATCAGCCGGCGGTTTGCAAGCCTACGGTCCGGTCGGCTCGATCGCGGTGGGCGGTTCGATCCAGGGGGCGGACGGCCCCGGGTCAGGGGTCGTCTACGCCGCGGCCGGTCTGGGCACGATCGAGATCGGCGCCAAACTGCGGGGAGGGCTGGGCGCCATGAGCGGCCAGGTCGTCGCCACGCGAATCGGCACGCTCCGCGTGGACCGGATCCAGGCCGGCGACGGTCCGGAGAGCGGCGGGGTGCGGGCCAGTTCGCTGGGGACGGTGGTCGTCCGCGGGGACATCCTGGGCTCCACCCTGCAACCGGCCATCATCTCGGCCGTGGGGGCGGCGACCCCTACCGGCCCGCGGGCGATCGGCTCGCTGACCATCGGCGGCAGCATGAACAACGCGGTCGTGCTCGGTGGCTACGCCGCCTTCGGCCTGACGGCAGTCAACGGCGCGGCCCGGATCGGAGCGGTGGTCGTGCGGGGCAACATGACCGGCTCGAGCATCGTCGCCGGTGTCGAGAACATCGGCGCGCCGCATCCGTCGGGATTGCCGCAGTTTGGCGACGGACTCGACGTGCCGGTCGCGGGTCGCCGCGGCTCGCGGATCGACTCGCTGGTGGTGAACGGCCTCGCGAGCGGAAGCGCGGACGTGCTCAGCTTTTCCGGGGTGCTCGCCAACTCGATCGGCACGGTCCGCCTGGGCGGCCGGCCCTACACCGTGACCTCGGCGGGCATCACGCCCACGAGTCCCAACCTCCAGTTCCGGCTGATCAACTGAGCCGGCTCGCCCGCCCAAGGCCGCGCGTCACCGCCGCTTCACGCCGGCCCGCTGGCCGCCTCGATCGCCTGCTCGATCCGCCGGCGGACGGTCGCCTGCAGAGCGTCGGCGTCCAGCTTGCGGCCGGAGGCGTCCGTGACGTGGAACGCATCGACGACCTGATCGAGGTAGGTGCCGATCCGCGCCGCCCGGACCGAGAGCCCCGCCTCGTGGAGCACCCGAGCCACCTGGGAGAGCAGCCCCGGCGTGTCGTTGGCGAAGACCTCGATGATCGTCGCCTGGCCGGAGCTTTCGTTGTCGAACCGCACCCGCACGGGCCCGCGACCCGCCGGCCGCACCTGGGGCGCGAACGGATTCCACTGCGGCCGGAGTCGCGGCGGCTCGATGGCCCGCACGGCCGAGCGGATCGCCGCCGCGATGTCGGCCAGCCGCTCGGCGGGCGGCTCGCCGGCGAAGTCCGGATCGCGGACGGTGAAGCGATCGAGCACCTCGCCGGCCGGAAAGGTGTAGATGTCGGCGGCCAGCACCTCGAGCCGCTCGGCCGCCAGGGCGGCGGTCACGCGGTGGAACACGCCCGCCGCGACCCGTTCGTGGGTGCCCACCGTGATCGAGACCGTCGAGGTCTCCGGCTGCCAGCGGGCGATCGCGAACACGCCGTCGGCGGGCAGCCGAGCGAGTCGGCCCAGTTCCTCGGCGACGCGGGCCGCCGGCACGCCGCGAATGGCGGACGGCGGCAGCAGCCGGGCCAACGCCCGCACGGGATCATCCGCGGGCCGGTCCGCGAGCAGCCGCTCGACTTCCGCCCCCACGGTCGGTGGCCCCGCCGGGGAGGCTTCGCCCGCGAGCAGTTCGAGCGTCCGATCGCAAAGATGTCCGAGCAGGTCGGCCTTCCAGGTGGTCCACGTGCCGGGCCCCACGGCCGCGACGTCGGCGGCGGTCAGGAGCGCGAGCATCCGCAGGACCTCGGGCGAGCCCACCTCGCGGGCGAAGCCGGCGACGATGCTGTCGTCGCCCAGGTTGCGGCGAAACGCCAGGTGCGCCATCAGGAGGTGCTGGCGGACGAGAAACTCGACGATCTCGGCCTCCTCGCCGGGCAGGCCGAGACGGCCGCAGGCCAACCGGGCCAGGGCCGCACCGACCTCGCTGTGATCACCGGGATAGCCCTTGCCGAGGTCGTGGAACAACACCGCCAGCAGGAGCGGCCGGGGGCGGGTCAGCCCCCGCCAGGCGCGGCCCAGCCAGCCGGGCTCACCCGCCAGCGCCACGCACCGCTCGACCGCCAGGATGCTGTGCTCGTCGACCGTGTACTTGTGATAGTTGTTGAACTGCAGCAGATCCCTGGCATGGGCGAAGCCGGGCACGAACCGCTCGAGCACGCCCACGTCGTGCAGCCGGCGGAGCAGGTCGGGCAGGCCCGCGCGCCAGGCCGACACGGCCCCGGGCGGGGGCTGAAACAGCCGCAGGAACGCTGTGCACGCGGCGGGATCGGGCGGGGCATCCGTCACCGCCGGCCGGGAACTCGCCACCCGAACCACCTCCCAGGTGGTCACGTCGACCGGCAACCCGTGCAGCAGCGCCAGTTCGAGGAGCCGGAGGATCGCGGCCGGATCACCCGCGATCTCCCGCTCCTGTCCCGGCAGCGCCGCAACCGTCGCCGGGCCGACGCGGTAGCGGCCCTCGACCGCGTGGCCGAGGAGGCGGGCCGCGAGCCGGCTGCCGGCGGGTCGCCGCAGGGCCGCGACCTGGGCGTCGACGATCCGCTTCACGCCCCGGGTGTGGCCGATGTACTCCCGCATGAACCGCTCGACGCCCAACAGGCCGTCGCGTGACTCGAGGCCCCGCTCGTCGGCGATCCGCGCCTGGTGGTCGCGGGTCAGTTCGTCCTGGCAGCGACCGGCCCGGAGGTGGAGGTCGGTGCGCACGCGGGCCAGGAACGTGGCGGCCTCGCGCAGGGTCGACAGGTCGCCGCGGCTGATGCCGCCGACGGCCGCGATCTCGTCGAGCGATTCGGACGCATGGAGCACCACGCCGAGCCAGCGGACGAGCTGGATGTCGCGCAGCCCGCCGGGCGACCGCTTCACGTTCGGCTCGAGCAACGACACCGTCTCGCCGAACCGGTCGGCCTCCTCGCGCCGCGCCGCGATCAGCAGTTCCGCGAACCGCCGCGGCGATCGGCGGACCAGCCGCCGCAGCCGCGCCGCCAGACGGTCCACCGCCGCGGCCGGCCCAGTCACGCACCGCCCCTCGAGCAGGCAGCTGAGGATCGTGGCATCGACCGCCGCCAAGCGGCAGGCCTCGTCGATCGTGCGCACGCTCTGCCCCACCTGGAGCCCGGCATCGAACAGATCCTGCACCACCCGGGCCGCCACCTCGGCCACGACGCCCCGATCGCGGCCGTCGTGGAGCAGCATCAGGTCGACGTCGGAGGCGGGCGACATCTCGCGCCGGCCGTAGCCCCCCACGGCGACGAGCGACACGCGTCGCGCCGCCGCGGCCGCGGCCGCCGGCAGGCCGGCCACGATCGACTCCCAGAGCGCGGTGATCGCCTGGTCGAAAAGATCCGTGGCCAGCGTCCAGGTCGCCAGGGGATCGGCGCCCGCCGCGTGCTGGGCGGCCACGCGGCGCCTGAGCTCGACCACCGCCGCGGCCGCCTCGATGGCGGCCGGCCGCACGGCCCCCGGCGGGGTGGCCGAGGCCGTCATGCGGGAACCCAGGGATCGTCTGGCACTCCCGCGCGGCGGTTCGCCGACCGGGCCAGCACGAACAGCAGGTCGCCGAGCCGGTTGAGATACTCGATCGCGTTGGCCGGGATCGTGGTGTCGAGCTGGGCCGCCAGCGTGACGATCCGCCGCTCCGCCCGCCGGCAGACCGTGCGGGCCACGTGGAGGGCCGCGGCCAGCGGCGTGCCCGTGGGGAGAATGAAGCAGGCCAGCGGCTCGAGCGACCCCTCGGTCTCGTCGATCAGCCGCTCGAGCGTGGCGACGTGTTCGGGCGTGATCCGCTCGGCGGTGCTGCCCGGCGTGGCGAGTTCCGCGCCGAGATCGAACAGCTCGCACTGGATCCGCCGCAGCGTTGCATCGAAGGCGGCCGCCCCCGCGAGCGTGCGGATCACGCCGAGATGGCTGTTGAGTTCGTCGACCGTGCCGAAGGCCTCGATCCGGGCGTGGTTCTTGCTGACCCGCGGCCCGCCGAACAGGCCCGTTTCCCCCTGGTCGCCGGTCTTCGTGTAGATCTTCATGGGCTCTCCGGGCTCCTGGGGGCCGACTGGACCGTGGACGCGTATACTGTCCGCGATGCGTCAAACCTGCAACGCCGCCGGGCTCGTTTTGCCGTTCGTCCTCGCCGCCTTGCTGCGGGCACACGCCGCCGAGCCCCCGGCAACGCCACCCGCCGCGGGCCCGCCCCTCGAGCAGCGGTTCATGGCCAAGCCCGTGCAGGTCACTGTGGGCATGACCCGGGCCGGCGAAGGCTATTTCTCACCCGCCTCGAACCAGATCTGCTACCAGGCCTATCCGCAGGGCTATCCCTTCTATCAGATTTTCGTGCAGCCCTTCGATCCGGCCGATCCCGGCCCCCGGCCCCCGCGCCGGGTCAGCCCGGGCCGTGGGCGGACCACCTGCAGCTGGTTCTCCCCCGATGGCCGGCGGCTGTTGTTCGCGTCGAGCCACCTCGACCCCGCGCTCGACGAGACGGAGGCCAAGGCCCGGGCCGAGGCCGAGGCCGACGCCCGCTCGGGGAAGCGGCGGCGGTACCAGTGGGACTTCGATCCGCACATGGATCTCTTCACGGCGCGGCTCGACGGCACCGATCTCGTGCGGATCACCGACGCGCCCGGCTACGACGCCGAGTGCTCGTTTTCGCCTGACGGCAAGTCGATCCTGTTCGTGAGTGACCGCGACGGCGATCCCGACATCTTCATGTGCGACGCCGACGGGAAGAACGTGCGGCAGCTCACCGACCAGCCCGGCTACGACGGCGGCCCGTTCTTCTCGCCGGATGGCAAGTGGATCGCCTACCGCACCGACCGACTGGAGAAGGATCTCCTGCAGATCCACGTGATGCGGGCCGACGGCTCGGACGACACGGCGATCACGCGGGGCAGGGGGGTGCACTGGGCGCCCTACTGGCATCCGAACAAGCCCTGGCTGATCTGGACCGGGGCCGACCATTCGGACCCGACGGCTCGGCCCAACTACGACCTCTGGATCGCCCGCTACGATCCCGCCGGCAACGCCACACGGATGAGCGAGCCCATCCGGATCACCGATCATCCCGGCGCCGACGTCCTGCCCGCGTTCTCCCCCGACGGCTCGCTCCTGCTCTGGACCGCGAGCCGCGACGACGGGGGAGGCCGGGCGCCGTCCAGCCAACTCTGGGCCGCGCGGCTCGACCTCGACGCCATCGAGGCGGCCCTGCCGCCGCTCCCGCCCCTGCAGGCCGCGCCATGAGCAACGCGGCACCGCGGCCACCGGCCGGTGGCGGCGTCGCGATGATCGGCGGCGGCCGGATGGCCTCGGCCTTGGCGGAGGGTTTCTGTCGGGCCGGGCTGCTCGCGGCCGATGCGATCACGGTCTACGACCCGGCGGCACCGGCCCGGCAGGCGCTCGCCGCCAGCCTCCCGGGAGTCCGCTTCGCCGACACGCCGGCGGAGGCCGCGGCCACGGCGGAGATCGTCTGGCTCGCCGTCAAGCCCCAGCAGGCGGCCGAAGCCTGCGGCGGGATCGCGGCGGTGATGCCGGGCCGGACCCTGGTCTCGATCCTCGCCGGCCTTTCCACGCCGGCGCTGGCGTCGCTTGCAGGCACGCCCCGCGTGATCCGGGTGATGCCCAACACGCCCTGCCTCGTGGGGCGGGGCGTCTCGGTCGTCTGCAAGACGCCGGAGGTGCCGGCCGACGTGGCGAACCGCGTCAACCGGTTGCTCGCCGCCGTCGGCCACGTTCACGAGGCGGAGGAGCCGCTGCTGAACGCCGTCACGGGCCTCTCGGGCTCCGGCCCCGGCTTCCTGGCGCTCGTCGTGGAGGCGCTCGCCGCCGGCGGCGAGCGGGCCGGGCTGCCGCGGCCGCTGGCGCTCGCCCTGGCGGTGCAGACGCTCGAGGGCACCGGCGCGCTGCTCGAGCAGACGGGCGAGGAGCCGGCCGTGATCCGCGACCGCGTCTCGAGCCCGGGGGGCACGACGCTCGCCGGCCTCGCCGTGCTGACCGACCGGGGCGTGCCGGAGGCCATCGCCGCGGCCGTCGAAGCCGCCGCCGCCCGGGCCGCCGTCCTGGGCCGCTGACCGCAGGCTCCGGCCGTCCCTCCGCGCGAGGGCCCGGGGTGGCCCATGCCATCCCGCCCGCCGCATCGCTCGAGCCGGTCCGCCGTCACCGACCGCGGGACTTCGCCTGCTTCTTCGCCCCCTTCGCCGCGGCGGCCTTCTTGGCGGTCGCCTTCTTGGCCTTGCCCTTCGCCTGCTTCGCGCCGGGCTTGCCGCTACGGCCTCCCGGGCCGCCGAAAATCTGTTCCCAGCCGTCCGCGTACTTGCCCGTGCTGCCGACTCGAATGACCGACATGGTCGCTCTGCTCCTCGTGACGCGACGCCGCCGACATTCGACGGACTCGCATGGCAGTCGTACCCGTGGTCGCGCCCGGGCGTCAAGCATGAATCGCGTTTGAGTCGCGGCCCGAACCGCGACGTCACCCGGTGACCGGGTGCGAGCCGTCGGGTTCGATCTCCAGCCGGACGCTGCCGACCGCCGCGGGCAGCGGCCGGCGGCCGTGCGCCGAGGGCGGGGCGGGCTCGCCGTCGATCGTCGTGGCGGGCACGAGCACGAGTTCGTTGCGCGGCCCGAGCCGGCCGGTCACCTCGTGCCGCCACGTCCCGCCGGCCACCGCGGGCGGGAGCGGCTCGCCGCCGAGCGCCAGTTCGCAGTTCGTCGCGGCCTCGATCACCAGCCAGACACGATCACCTGGGCAGGTGCCGGCCGGCATGCCGAACCGCCGCGTCCACGCCCCGCGGCCGACGGCCGGATCGGGCGGCTCCCAGGCCGTCGCCAGATTGATGGCATGCGTCCCGCTCACGGCAGCACCACGCCGCGGCCGACGGTGTCCCCGCGGAGCATCCGCGCGGCGTGGTCTCCGACCTCGTCGAGCCGCAACTCCGTCACCGGCAACCGTCCGCGCACGACGGGTTCGAGGTCGGCCAGCCTCTTCCAGAGCCGCCGCCGGTCGTCCTGCGACGGCTGGGTGGCCGCGTCGATGCCCGCGAGCGTCACGCCGCGGAGGATGAAGGGATGCACCGTCGTCACCAGGTCGGCGCCGCCGGCCATCCCGATCGCCGCCACCGCTCCGCCGGTCCGCACGCCTCGGAGAATCTCGGCGAGCAGCGATCCGCCCACGGTGTCGACGACGCCGGCCCAGCGGCCGGAAACGAGCGACTTGGGCGCCGGATCGACGATGTCGGCCGGTGACACCGCCCGGGCGGCCCCGAGCGCGGCGAGCGGCGCGGCGGCGGCCGGCTTGCGGGTGCAAGCCACGACCGTCCGGCCAGACGCTGCGAGCACGGCCACGGCCAGCATGCCGACGCCTCCACTGGCGCCCGTCACGAGCCACGCCTCGCCCGCCACGGCATGCCGCGGGTCGACGAGGGCCGCGAGTCGATCGCAGGCCAGCAGGGCTGTCAGGCCGGCGGTACCGAGCGTCATCGCATCGCGGGCGGAGAGTCCGGCCGGTCGCTGGATCACCGCGTCGGCCGGCGCCCGCACGTGCGTCGCGAAGCCGCCGTTCCGCCGTTCGCCCAGCCCGTGGCCGGTGACCACGATCTCGGCCCCGGCCGGCAGGCCCGCCACGGGAGCCAGGAGCGTTCCCGCCACGTCGATTCCGGGCACGAGCGATGCGGTCCGCATCACGCCCGGATGGCCGGCGCAGCAGAGCGCGTCCTTGTAGTTGAAGCCCGCCGCTGCGACGCGGATCACCGCCTCGTCGGCGGCAGGAGCCGACGTCCAGTCCAACGGCGCCAGGCCGCCGCGACACTGCCCCGCCGCATCCCGCTCCACCCGCCAGCCGCGGCATTCACCGCCGGCCTGCTCCACGTGCCCCACGATCGACTCCCTCGCGGATCCGGCGGCGGGGACCGGCGTCGCCCGCCGCCTGCCAGGGCCGCTATACTGCCGCGACCCGGCAGGGCAGAGCCACCGCGGCTCTTCCCGGGATGCAGCGTACCGCGGCCGAGGCCGCACCGGAACCGACAGGAGCCTGACACGACGATGGGTAACGCGCTCGAGTTCACCGATGCCAATTTCCAGTCCGAGGTCCTCGAGTCGACCGTGCCGGTGCTCGTCGATTTTTGGGCGCCCTGGTGCGGCCCCTGCCGGATGATCGGCCCGGTGATCGAGGAACTCTCGGCCGAGAACGCCGGCAGCTTCAAGGTCGGCAAGGTGAACGTCGACGACAACAACCGCCTGGCGATGACCTACAACGTCGCGAGCATCCCCACGATCATGATCTTCAGCGGCGGCCGGCTCGTGCAGCAGATGATGGGCGTGCAGCCGAAGGCCCGCCTGCAGCAGGCTCTCGACGAGGCCAAGTCGGCCTGAGTGATGGCTTTGCCTTCAAGCACGGCATCACCCAACGGGGATTGCCTTCGGTGGGCTTCTTGAACGACCCGCGAGGGGTTGCCCGTGCCGATCGAGCGGCGTAGGAAACCGAGCGCAGCCCGGAGGGTGGAGCGAGGTTTCCTCCGAGTGAGCGGAGGCCAGGATGGCCAAAGCGAACGTCCGGCGAGATGGCATGGGCAATCCCGAGCCGCAACACCCACGAGCGAGCCTTCGCCCGGTGGCTCACGCGCCGGCGGTCTCGAGCTCCGCTTCGGCCGGCTCGGCGGGGCGACGCCACTTCTCGACGAGCGACTCCGACACGAAGCTGCCCAGGTCGACGTCGACGCCCGGCTGACGGAGCTTCTCCACGGCCTTGGCCTCGATCTGGCGGACCCGCTCGCGGGTGACGTCGAAGATCGTCCCCACCTCCTCGAGCGTGTAGGCGTAGCCGTCGGCCAGGCCGAACCGCAGCCGGATGATCTCCCGCTCCCGGTAACTGAGCCCCTCGAGGGCGCGGCTGATCGAGGACTTCAACGCCTGGCTGTTGACGTCGCGGAGCGGGTCGATCTCACGGCTGTCGCTCACGAACTCGCCCACGGTGCCCTCGTCCCCGTCGCCCAGCGGCTGGTCGAGGGACACCGGCCGGCGGGCCATGCGCCAGACGCACTCCGCCTCCTCGACCGACAGTTCCGCGAGGGTGGCGATCTCCTCGAGCGTGGGCTCGCGGCCGTTCTGCTGGAGGAAGCCGCGGGTCAGGTTCCGCAGCCGGTTGATCGTGTCGGCCATGTGCACGGGCACGCGAATGGTCCGGCTCTGATCGGCGATCGCCCGGGTGATCGCCTGGCGGATCCACCACGTGGCGTAGGTCGAGAACTTGAAGCCCCGGGCGTGCTCGAACTTGTCGACGGCTCGCATCAGGCCAGAGTTGCCCTCCTGGATCAGGTCGAGAAACGACAGGCCGCGGTTGCGGTACCGCTTGGCGATCGAGATCACCAGCCGGAGGTTGCCGGCCGCGAGTTCCCGCTTGGCGGCGTCGTACCGCTGCCGGAGGTCGGCGAGCAGGTCGAGCCGCCGGCCGAGGGTGCAGCGGCTCTCCCGCGTGGCCAGCAGGATCCGCCGCTGCTCGCGGGCCAGGTCGTCGGCCATGGCCGTGCCGGGGCCGGCGACGGCGAGCTGCCGCTGGATCGCGCGGTGGCGATCCCACTGCTCCTGGAGCTGGCGGTGCAAGGGATAGAGCCGCTGGATGCGGAGGTTCATCTCCTCGACGAGCCGCACGGCCTTGTTCCGCTGGCGCACCAGCCGCCGCCAGCAGTCCTGCCGCCGCGCAGCCGGCACGGAGCGGGACATCGCGACCCGGAACAGCCGCCGCTTCTCCGCCTCGATCCGCTGGAGCGTGGCGAGGTTGGGGCCGAGCCGCTTGAGCAAGCGCTTCTTTTCCCGCGTGTTGGTCACCGAGACCTCGATCGTGCGATCGAGGCGGAGCTTGCCCGCCTGGACCCGCTGGAGGAGCTGCACGGCCCCGGCGAGCACATAGTCGTTGGCCAGCAGGGTGCGGCGATACTTGCGCCGCCAGCGCTCGATCTTCTTGGCGCTCGAGACCTCCGTCTCGCGGGTCAAGAGCGGGATCCCGCCCATCTGCAGCAGGTAGAGGCGGATCGGGTCGTCGATCACGGCCGAAGACCGGCGCTTCGAGGGAGCGGAGGGGCGGGTCGGGGCGGACATGCGGGGCGTTCCTGGGGGCTCGGGATCGGACGGGCCGGTCGGCCGGGGAACCGAGGGAGCACGTTCGGTGCCGGACGTCAGGCCGGCCCGAGGTCTGGTCGCCGCAAAAGCCCGCAATTCCGTGATGAACGGGCTGCGGCGAAGACTCGGATCGACCGGCTCGCACCGGCCCGGCGGCGTCGCCGGACGGCGACACCGGCGGCGGCGCGTCGCCCGAATGCGACGCGCCGGGCCGCGGGGCTCAAGCCCGGGGGGCGGCCGATACGAAAGCAGACGAAGGGGTGCGGAACCGGTCGGGGATATACTCCGACTGCAGCGATCGTGCGGGTCGCGCCGCCCGCCGAGATGCCCCGCTGGTGCCGAGCATGTCCGTCGCCGCCATCGTCTTTCTTGCGATCGTCAGCCTGCTGCTCCTCACGGCGCTGGTGTCGTTCGGTGTCGGCCACAAACGCTGGAGCTGGGTCTCGGTCGTCGCCTCGTTCCTGGTGACCCTGTCGCTGACTGGCTACCTTTATCTCGCCGCCCGGCTGCTGCAGTTCGAGTGGCGCTGGGTGCAGACGGTCCGCGCCACCCAAGTGCGGATCGACGAAGTCCGCGATGCCATGAAGCCCGCGGGCGACCCACGGGATCCGGGGCCGCTCGAGAAGATCGAGGGGGCCAAGTCGCTCGTGGAACTGCGGCAGGAGCGGGACCGGTGGCGGCGGGCGCTCGAGCGAATCTCGAACTGGCGGGGCCGGCATTGGGACAAGGCCTCGTTCCGGCCCCCGGAAAAGGATGGCGACACCGGCACGATCGAACTGCCTCCGCCGGAAACCGTCGCCGACGAGGGCGCCGGTGCCGTGCCCGATCCGGCAGCCGATCCCGCCGCCGGTGGCGAGGCGGCGCCCGCAGCGGCGCGGCCCGCGGGCGTGCCGCTCGACCCGGGTGCGACCGTCTATGTGTTCGATGAAACGCCCGCCAAGGAAGGGGGCCTCTATCTCGGCGCCTTCCGGGTGGCGGCCGTCGCCGGCGACGATGCCACCGGCCGACTGACGCTCACGGTGACGCAGACCGCGCCCAGCGACGCCTACGACCGGCAGGCGTGGAGCCGCGCCTACGACGCCGTGACCGTCTACGACACGCTGCCGGCCGACCGTTGGCTGGCCTTCTCGGAGACGTCGCGAGCCGCCGGCCCCGACGGCGTCGCCCAGCAGATCGCCCCGCAGCCCGCCAAGAAGTCGGAGGAGGATCTGGCCGACCTCGTCCCCGAACCCTTCCGGGCCGACGTGGAGCGGCACGCCCTCTCGGCGGCCGACGCCCGCGATCAGGAGGTGGTGGAGGAAGCCGACTGGCCGGCGCTGCGCGAGGCGCTCGACAACGGCGAACGGCTGCCCGGGGAAGCCTGGGCCGAGTTCGAGTTCAAAGACCTCGTCGATTTCGACACGTTTCTGAAGATCGAGCGGGGCGACGGGCCCGAACCCGAATCCCTGGCCGCCGAGGTCGAACTGGGCAAGGCATTCGAACTGGCCGACGAGGGCAAGGGCACGCTCCGCAAGGTCTTCTACCGCCGCCGCCTGATCGATGCCGAGACGGAAGTGCATGGATCGGTGGTTGCCGGGGGCCAAGAGGCGGCCGAAGTGATGACCAACGGTCTGGCGGCGCTGATGCGTGGCCTGCAGCAGGACATCGCCGCGCTCGACGCCGCCAGCGAACGGCTGACGGCGAGCCAGACGAACGTGGCGGCGGAACAGGCCGTCGTCCGCGGCCAGGCCGAGGAACTGGCGGCCGACCTGGCGTCGTGGGAACGGGACGGCGAGGCCGCGACACAACTCGCCGACGCCTTCGAGACGGAGGCCGCCCAGGCCGCCAAGCGGCTCGAGGAGGCCGAGCGGGAGGTCGTGAAACTGGGCCGCGAGTTGGACGCCCTGATCGGCCGGACCGTCCGCGCGATCGACCGGGTCGCACCGCCGCCACCGGGCCGCGGCGCGGCCGCCCCCGGCGGCACCTTCTAGATCGCATCCTGGCTAACTGGAGCGACGCTTCGGCAAACCAGACGGCGTGGGCGACGGGGGTCGGCGAACGCTCGAGGAGCCTATGGCCGCTTCGGCCATCAGCGACGAGACTTTTGCCGCCCCCGAGCCGGCGATACACGTAAGTCGAACG
>Ga0214917_10004150_pt1 | contig 16311 bp, 15 predicted proteins | sample LL_1208_BB_MetaG_FD_177983 | JGI IMG/M metagenome (GOLD analysis project Ga0214917, IMG submission 177983) | Freshwater microbial communities from Lake Lanier, Atlanta, Georgia, United States - LL_1208_BB | ecosystem: Environmental > Aquatic > Freshwater > Lake | place: USA: Georgia | collected... | reverse complement strand
AAGGGGAACCAAGAGAGGGCAATGCAGCTGCTCTACTTTGTTTTTAAAACCCTGTCTTCGAAATTCCTTTAAGTAAGCTTCGCTTTTAACTGTCCCTTCGGTAGCCAACACAAGAACAGGTTTGTCGGAGGAAAAGTTAATACAAGCTTGAACTCCAGGTTCCACTACCCCTAATACGGGAATATCAAATTCACTCTGGAGCTGGGGAAGAGCCATAGCAGTAGCTGTGTTACAAGCTACAACCAGAGCCTTAATCCCTTGTTCGAACAAGAAATTTGCACAAGTATTCGAATACTTAGCTACTACTTGCTGGGATTTTGTCCCGTAGGGTAATCGAGCAATATCTCCTAGGTAAATAAAGTCCTCTGCTGGCATTGCAAGAGCAAGTTCTTGAAGGATGGAGAGACCCCCTAGTCCAGAATCAAAAACCCCAATTGGACTCGACTTTTTCGACATGCTTCGCTCGTAACATGACTTGGAATTAAATGCCAGGGGAGGTGTAAAAGCCCAGAGGTTGATTAGCCAAAGGGGGTTTGATACAAGCTACCCCCTATGGCTTTGGATCCCTTAGAAAAAGAACGGCTTCGAAGGAAGATGGCAGCTCGAATGCAGGCTTTTGTGGAAGGCACGCCTTTAGTGACTTGTGTGAGCGGGCATTGCTATGAAGAACCTCATGCCTGCGAGCTTTGCGGTGATACCCATGCTCTAGACATTTTTGTAGTTAAGAATCGTGGCGGAAAAAAAATGTTAGTGGCCTCTAGTTGTCTAAAAGAGATGGTTCGGTTTCAAGTAACAGATGTGGAAGATTTGCCCAAGTGGCTAGAAAAGCTCAAAGCTCTCCACGCTGAAATGGAAACAAGAAAAGAAGAAGCCGCCAAGATTCGCGAAGAAGAGCGCAGAAAGCTTGAAAAGAAAGTAATCGTCAGAAAAAGAAACTAACCAAAGGATGATCCTGTTTTGAATTCCCTCCGGAGAATTGAGACTCTAGCTATTGGCGACGAGTTATTAACTGGAAAAATTTCTGATTCCAATTCGACTTTTGTGGGAGGAGAGCTTTTTTCCAATGGTTTGCGGCTCATTAGGCAAAACTGTGTTCTAGATAAAAAAGAAGATATCCTTGCTGCGATCGATGAAATTTCTAAAAGAGCTAAGTTTGCAGTTTGCTTTGGGGGGCTTGGTCCAACCTCAGACGATATTACTGCGGAAACAGTCGCTTTTCTTCTTTGTAAAAAGCTCGTGAGAGATGAACCTTCTCATCAGAGGCTGATAGATTATCTGAAGTCGAGAAATCGACAAGTTACGGAACAAACTCTCAAACAAGTGCTCATTCCAGAGGGGACAATGCCCATTCCCAATCATGTGGGGCTTGCTCCTGGTTTTTACTTTACTTATCAAGGCTGCAACTTCTTTTTTCTACCTGGAGTTCCAGCGGAAATGAAGCCGATGATGACTGAGTTTGTTTTGCCGCAGATTCTCAAACAATCTCCTGAAGTGGGCAAAGTCAAAAGCAGTGTGTGGAGATGCATTGGAATTGTAGAGTCGGAACTTCAGCGGCTGATGGTTCCCATTGAAAAGAATCTTCCTTCAGGACTGTGGCTCGGATACCGAACGCGCTTCCCGGAAAACTACCTGTATCTCTACAGCGAAATGGTAAATGCCGAAGAACAACAAAAAACATTTCAAGAATGGATGGAAAAAATAGAAGTTCTTATTTCTTCCTATTGCTACGGAAAAAAAGAAAGAGACCTTGAGGAATGGGTATTAGATGAGTTGAAAAAACAAAAACGAAAAGTGGTTACTGCGGAATCCTGCACCGGGGGCTTAGTAGTGCAGCGATTGACCCAAGTGCCTGGTGCTTCGGATTGGGTCTGGGGTGGATTTGTTACTTATCAAGTAGCTGCTAAAGAAAATATATTGAATGTGAATCTTGAAAATCCTGAAAGTTCCGTTTCCTCTGATTGTTCAGAACGGCTTGCTCTTTCTGCTTTAAAAAAGAGCCACTGTGACATCGCTCTGGGAATCACTGGATATATGGGTCCAACGGGGGGAACAAGCTCAGTTCCCATCGGAACTGTTTTTATCTCGGTAGTTGATTCTAAAGGAAAAAAACTGAATGAAACTGTTTCTCTTCCGATTCGACCTCGTTCCACTCTTCAATGGGGCGCCGCTTCCTTTGCTTTGAATGCACTTAGAAAGTTTCTTCAATAAAAAAAGGCATCCCGAGGGATGCCTTTTTTGTAGAAAAAAGAGAACTCTTATTCTTCGTGGCCATTACCGCGTTGAGACCCATAAAAGGACCCAGTCTCAAACCCAGAAGCGAAACCGGCTACTGTGGTTACTTCAGTGGTTTCTTCGTCTGCAACTACTTCCACTTTTGGTTTGCGAGAAGCGGCTTTTGGCGCGGGGCGTTTCTTCGGAGCGGCCCGTTTCTTGGCCTTCTTCGCGGGTTTCTTCTTTGCGACTTTTTTCTTAGCAACTTTCTTTTTTGCTACTTTTTTCTTAGCTGTTTTTTTCTTTGCTGCTTTGCGCGATTTCTTTTTCGCTGCTTTTTTCTTTGCCATATTTCCTCCTATTAAAGTTTCAAAAAATAAAAATTTCCACAGGGTGGTAATGGAAAAAAATGCCTAAACTCCAACGGCTTGTCGAGTTTTAATATTGATTTTAAAGAAAAAAACCATTATCTCTTTCTTATATCAATCGTCTTTTAGACTGACATTTAACAGTTGTAAAAAAATCTGATCGCAGTACTGGGTCATGGGAGGGGGGCTTATGGCCAGAGCTGTAAAGTCGAAAGTCCGTAGAGGCGTTAAGTTAGCCAAGACAAAAACCAAGAAGCCAGTGGGAAAAACCACTCAGGTTAAAAAAGTAACAGCAAAAGCTGTGACTAAACCTGAAGTGAAATTGGCGAAGAAGGCTGTAACAGAAAGTTCTGCTCCTGAAGCAGCTAAGAAAAAACTTTCTGAAAAGCTGCTAGCCACTATTGAGAAACGTAAGGCTGAGCAAGAAAAGAAGCCTGGTTTTTCAAAACCCAGAGGCAGACGGGGACGCAGACCGAAAAATCTAACGGATTACCAACCGTACAGTGAAGAACAACAAGATGATCAATACTCCTATCAATCGGAGAATGAAAATCTTGAGTACGATACTGGAATCCGTGTTGCTAGTTCAGGCAATTCCGGCTTCGTTATGCGCGATGACGGAATGGTGACTCTGGACAGAGTGGAAGATTTTGACGAAGAATTAAATTTTGATTGGTAAACCAAAGCTATTTGCGTTGGTGAACAATTAAATAAACTTCTTCAATCGAACGGTCAGTGGCGGACTGAATCACATATTCAACACCGTCAATGAGAGTCGAATCCCATTTCTTGGGGATTTTCTGCATGTGTTTTAGCAGAAATCCCCCTAGGGTTTGATATTCCTCGTCAGTGGGAAGCGGTAGTTTGACGAGTTCTCTTAAATCATCCATTTCCATTCGAGCAGAAACAATAAAAGCGTTATCGCTTATTTTTCTGTAAAGTCTGGGCGGCTCGTCGTACTCATCTTCGATTTCTCCAACTACTTCTTCCATCACATCTTCCATCGTGATGATTCCATCAGCTCCACCAAACTCATTCACTACAATTGCCATTGGCCTTGATTTTAGTTCGGTAAGTAATTCATCCACTGGTTTGCTCTCTGGAACAAAAAGAGCAGCTTGCATTGCGCTTTTTACTGGCTGAGTAAGATCACTTGCCCTCAAGCAATCAAATCCTTGAATGACTCCCACTATCTTATCAATTCGTTCCTGATAAACAGGTAGCCGGGAGTGGCCGGATTCACTAAAGAGTTGTACTGCCTCAGTTAGAGTTTGTGTTTCCTCAATCGCAATGACTTCTATCAGAGGACGATACATTTCCTTCACTGTCATTTTATTAAAATTCAAAATTCGAGTAATGAGTTGTCGTTCAGATGGAGTTACATCTGAACCTCTGCTTGAAGGGAGAGCCGCTTGAATTTCCTCACGAGAAAGAAAAAAACTTTTTTCGGGACTCTCACCCAAAATATATTTCAGAATTTGCGCATAGGAGCCGAGAGCCTTCGTAAGTGGGGAGAGGATAAGGCTCGCCACTGAAAGTGGTTTGGCAACTTTCAAGATTACTTCGTCGGCTTTTGCTCTTCCTAGAAGCTTAGGAATAAATTCACCAAAAATTAAAATTAAAGGGGTAAGAATAACTGCGCTGAGCCATCCTTTATCAAAGCCATACTTATGAATTACAAACAAAGTGACCACTGTGGATGAAAGGTTAATACAAAGAGTAGTGCCAACCACAGTTGTGGAGAATAATCGTTCTGGCTTGGAAATAAGAAGTTTCGCCAATAAAGCATTAGGATGATTTTCCTTAGCTTTTTTGTAAAGTTTGGGTCTACTAGCAGATACAAAAGCTATTTCTGATCCAGAAAAAAAAGCTTCAGCTAAAATTGCCAAAAAAACAAAGCCTGCGAGTAAAGCTAAAGAGATCATGGGGTAGCCTCATTATTTTTTCTCTGGGTTTTGAAGAGTGCATTAAGAACATCTTCTAAAGTGACCACTCCCAAATGACTTCCATACTCATCGACTACAATGGCTATGTGTACTTTTTTTGTTTTTAGTTCTCTGAACAGTTTAGAAATCTTTTTATGTGTCGAAACGTAGTAGGGTGGAAAAATCGCTTGCGATAAAAGATCTTCTTGTTTGTCCTGAGGACTGCTCAGAAGCAATTTTAGAAGTTCCTTTGTATAAAGAATTCCTACTAAATGACTATCTTTCTCAGACACTACTGGGATCCTTGAAAAAGTATTTTTCCGGACTCGATTAAGTATTTCAGGGATAGCTAAATTGCTCTCAATTTGAAAAACATCTTTCCAAGGAGTCATCACGCTAGAAACAGCTAGATCACTCAAATGAAAAACGTTGTAGATCATTTCTGTTTCTTCTCTTTCCAAACTACCAGTTTCAGCTCCCACTTCCACTAAAGTTAAAAATTCCTTTTCGGTAATCGCAGGAGGTGGAGTGATGTTGATATTGAAGAGTCGAATGATTCCCTTGGAAGTAGCTTGAAGCACTTTCCTTAGAGGCGTCAAAAGGAGGTGAAGCCAAGTGGCTGGATAAACGAGAAATGAAGCCATCAGGACAGGAATTCTAAAGGCCAAAACTTTGGGAAGAATTTCAGAAAAAATAAGGAGGAGGAGAGTTGAAATCAAAATGGAAGTGAGACTCATGAGGGTCTCATCCCAAGAGCCAAAGTAAAACTCGAGTAGCGAAACTACAAAAGTTCCCACTAGGATACTCAAAGCCTCATTTCCTACGATTACGGTCGATAGAAGCTCTTCGGGACGGCGAATCAAGGAATGGATAGCTCGATAAGTCCCAGGACGAAGTTGTCTGAGGGAGTCGAGTTGGGTCTGACTCAACGAAAAAAGAGCTGCTTCAGCAGCTGCGAACAGCGCTGCAAGGATAAGAATGAGTGGTATAAGAACCAAGTAGATATGAATGACCAAAGCTTTAGTCCATTTCTAAAACTCTAATTTTATTAGATTAAATTAATTTCGACAACTAGAGGGTAAGGCGCTATAAACTGGCCACTTTTTGTGAAGATAGCCATTGCACAATTGAATTCAAAAGTGGGCGATGTCCCGGGGAATCTCAAGAAAACTCTCCAGTTCATCGAGACCGCAAAAAAGGAAACTGCTGATTGGGTCATTTTTCCTGAACTCCAATTGGTGGGATACCCTCCCAGGGATCTTTTGGATTATCCTCGTCTGCAAAACGAAAATGCTGAGGCTTTAGAAAAAGTAAAAACCGCTTCAGTCGGAATTGGGGTAATCGTGGGCTGGGTAGAAAAGAATCCCAACTCTTTTGGAAAACCCTATTTCAACGCTGCAGCTGTATTTCGAGATGGGAAATGTATTTTCAATTATCACAAGCAACTTTTACCTTCTTACGATGTTTTTGAAGATGAGAGATTTTTCGAGGCTGGCTCAACTGGGGGAGTTTTTGAGTGGGCAGGAAAAAAGTATGGAATCGCAATTTGTGAGGATATTTGGAATCAAAAAGGTTTCTTAAATAGAAATTACCCTTTGGATCCAATGAAAGAACTTAAAAAGCATTCGCCTTCTGTGCTTTTTGTGCTCTCTGCTTCTCCTTTCTATATTGGTAAACCCGAACAAAGAGAAAAGCTTCTGATTCAAATCGCCAAAGATTTCAAAGCGCCCGTTATTTATTGCAATCAGGTAGCAGGAAACGATGAAGTTATTTTTGATGGCGGAAGTTTAGTTGCTAGTTCACAAGGGAAAATTGAATTAAGACTTCCGGTTTTTGAAGAGAATCTGAGTATTTGGAGTGAAAAGCAAAATTCTAATTTGGCTTCTTGGCCCTTGAAAGAAGAGCAATGGCTAGAGCAAGCAATTAGTTTTGGATTAAGAGATTACGTAGTCAAATCGGGTCTTAAAAAAGTTTGCCTAGGATTGAGCGGGGGAATCGATAGCAGCGTACTTGCAGTCATTGCAAGTCGAGCTCTGGGAAAAGAAAATGTTGAGGGAATCAGTTTGCCCACTCGATTTACTTCTAGTGCGAGTAGAGAGGATGCTCAGACTCTAGCAAAGAACTTAGGAATTTCTTTTCGGGAATTAGCGATTGAGGATATTTTTCTGGGGTTTGAAAAAGCACTTGCTTCTCTAAGCCCCAAAACACTGACTCTCGAAAATATCCAGCCCCGAATTAGAATGACTCTCTTGATGGCGATTGCCAATGAAGGGTCAAAACTTCTGCTCAATACGAGCAACAAAAGTGAAATTGCTACTGGGTACTCTACTCTTTACGGGGACAGTGCTGGTGCTCTTTCTCCTTTGGGGGATCTCACGAAAGCGCAAATTGTGAGGTTAGCAAATCACTTCAATGAAAGGGGAGAAGTAATACCGCAACGAGTCATCAGCCGGCCCCCGACTGCTGAATTGAGGGAAAATCAGAAAGACGAGGATACTCTTCCTCCCTATGAAACCCTGGATCTGCTGGTAGATGCTTGTTTTTTGAAGGGAAAAGGCCCCGAGGAACTTATTCAGGATGGCTTTTCTCCAGAATCTGTTGAGACTTTTAGCCGCCTTCATCGAGTTTCGGAGTACAAAAGAAGACAAATGCCGCCCGTGTTGAAGGTTTCGGCTAAAGCTTTTGGAATGGGAAGAAGAATGCCCCTTGCTTGCCGAAATTACACTGATAAATGACTTGCCGGAGCGCAGCGTAACGCCTTATAGTTTGCCTAACTTTTTCTTTAACAACTAGAGGAGAAAACATGAAAATCTTAATCAGTGCTTTTGCACTTTTCGGAATGGTAAGTTTTGCTGCTGATATCACAGGAACTGTTTCAGCAACTGCTAAGCCAATGCCAGCAGGTTCCCAAATGTCTAAAGCAGATCCTAACTGCCCAGCTGCTAAGGCCCCTAACGACACCGTTATGCAAAAAGCTGGAAAACTCGAAAATGCTTTTGTGTACGTGAAAGCTCAGCCTGCAGCTGCTGCCACAGGTGCTGCTGCTACTCTTGATCAAAAAGGTTGTGTTTATGCTCCTCACGCAGTGGGAGTGGTTGTTGGTCAAGGACTCAAAATCATGAACAGCGACAAAACTATGCACAACGTGAATGCAAAAAGTGCAAAAGGTCAGGGTTTCAACGCTGGAATGGTGGGTGGCTCTGCTCCAATCGAAAAGAAATTCACAAAGCCTGAGTTCGTCCGCTTCAAATGCGATGTTCACGGATGGATGAATTCTGTTGTAGGTGTTTTCGAAAACAGCCTTTTTGCTGTCACTGATAAAGATGGCAAGTTCACTATTAAGGGAGTTCCCGCTGGTGAATACACAGTAGGTGTTTGGCACGAAAAACTCGGAGAAAAAGAAGCTAAAGTCACTGTAACCGATAAAGGTGCAGTTGATTTCGCTCTTTAATTCGCAGGAAGTAGTTGATTTACATGAAGTCCCCTGTCTCTGACTTTGTTTTTTTCCAAATTCAGAGGGGGGACTTCGTTTTTTTAGCAGTCCTCTATTCCAGTATTTTCGTTTTTGTGGCTTTGGAAAGCATCTGGCTAGTTCGACAATTCAAAAAGCCCGTTAGACGACAAGTAGATCTCGTTTGGTCCGTTATTCCAGCTCTCGTATTGTTCTTTTTAACTTTGGCTTATCGTACTCCTACTCCTCAAGCGCAAAGTACGGAGAAGGTAGTCGAATTAGAAATAAAGAAGTGAATCATTTTTATGACAAAGCAAAATCTTAAAAATCCTTGGGTAGCTCGAATCACTCTATTTACCGCTGTATCGACTTTGATACTTTTGGCCGCTGGAGCTTTAGTAACGGGCACTGGATCCGGTCTGGCGGTTCCAGATTGGCCACTTTCCTTTGGACAGTTTTTCCCTCCAATGGTCGGAGGGGTACTTTATGAACATGGGCATCGTTTGATTGCTGGATTTGTGGCTTTTCTTACTGTTGTTCAGTGTGCAGTCATTCTTCGATGGGAAAGCCGCAGTTGGGTCAAAAAATTATCTCTTTTTGCAGTGGGAATTGTGCTTACCCAAGCTCTTTTAGGTGGCTTAACAGTTTTATTTCAGCTCCCTAAACCTATTTCTATTGCTCACGCTTGCTTGGGACAAACCTATTTCTGTACTTCAGTGGTTTTAGCAATGGTAACTTCTGCGCTGTGGGAAGTTAATCTTCAAGCAAAATCAGATACTTCATTTTTTCCAGTTCGATGGTTAGCCCTTCTTGTTGTCATTGGTTTTTTTACACAATTGCTTTTGGGAGCAACGATGCGCCACTTTGGGTCAGGACTCGCAATTCCTGATTTTCCTACTTCCTTTGGACGTTGGGTACCATCGGATTGGAGTTTTCCCATTGCGATTCATTTTGCTCATCGAATGGGTGCTTTTGTAATGGTGACTCTAGTTGCAGCTTTGGTAGCGAAAGTCTATCGACTTTATTGGAATCAATTAACCCTACTGATTTTTGCTGGTGTCCTCATGATGTTTGTTTGGGTACAAATCATGTTAGGCGCAATGGTCATCTGGATGCGAAGGCCCCTTTCTCTCACTACTGTCCATTTGGTCGTTGGAGCTTTGTGTTTTGCCAGTGCGGTATCGTTAGCAGTTCAGCTATTCAAAGCTCAAGCTGAATCAACTGCGAGTAATGAAGAGTCCCTTTCTCCCACCACTCAGCCTACTCAAGTTGTATGAATGTAAATAAGAAGTTTATTTCTGACTTGTTTGACCTCACTAAGCCACGCATTTGCTTTCTATCTCTTGTAATGGCGGTTTGGGGCTTTGTTTTGGGTTCTCCTGAAGGAATCAATGGAGCCAAATTAATTGCTCTCTTAGTGGGGCTTGCTCTAGTAGGAGGGGCTTCTGGAGTTTTTAATCAAGTTGCTGAAAAGGAAATTGATGCAAAAATGCATCGCACACTTGAAAGACCTCTGCCCGCAGGAAGAGTTCAAGAGAAACATGCTCTTTTGCTAGGATTTATTTGCGCTATTTTCGGCGAACTTATTTTGGTAGTGGGAGTCAATTCTCTCACTGCAATTTTGGCAGCTCTTACTTTGCTCTCCTACTTGGGGATGTACACGCCCTCCAAACAGCTCACTCCTTTTTCAACTTTGATAGGTGCTTTTCCTGGAGCTTTACCCCCTTTGATGGGCTACACAGCGGCTACTGGTGCTTTTGGTAAGCTAGGAATTTGGGTTTTTTTGATACTTTTTTTGTGGCAGGTGCCGCACTTTTTGGCCATCGGATGGGTTTACAGAGAAGATTATCAACGAGCGAGTTTGCCCATTTTGTCCGTTACTGATTTATCTGGAACCGAAGTTTCCAAACAAGTGATGACTTATTTACTTGCTCTTATTCCGCTCACGCTTCTTCCCTCTGTGTGGAGTATTACTTCTGAAACTTACTTGTGGGGAGCTTTGATTCTGGGCCTTCTGTTTTTGGTTTCGGGTCTTCTTTTGGCTTGGAAGAAGAGTCTTCCTTTTGCCCGTTTTCTTTTTATCGTTTCAATTCTCTATCTTCCTTTGCTAGGTGGACTGATGGTGTGGAGCCTCAGATGATGAAGAGCTTCATTCATCTTGAAGATATTTATTTCTCTTATGCAGATAAGCTTGCTCTCCAGGGAGTATCCTTGGAAATTGCAGAGGGTGAGCTCTTCTGTATCGTAGGTCCCAATGGCGGCGGAAAAAGTACTACTTTTAAAATTTTAAGTACTCTTCTTCAACCCCACCGAGGAAAAGCAACTTATTGGGGTCAGGATGGAATAAAGGCACCGCAGAAAATTCGGCCCCATTTGGGAGTTGTGTTCCAATCACCTGCGCTTGATAAAAAACTGACAGTTGAAGAAAATCTTTTTTACCAAGGAAAGCTGTACGGCCTTCGAGGGAAAAAGTTGAAACAGAGAACTGAACAGCTTCTTAGGCGGTTTCATCTTTCTGATCGGACAAAGGAAAAAGTAGAAACTCTGTCTGGTGGACTTAAAAGGAGAGTTGAAATTGCCAAGAGCTTACTTCACGGCCCAAAACTTTTGATCTTGGATGAACCCACTACTGGTCTCGATCCTATTGCGAGAAGAGAAGTGTGGGACTACCTCGCAATCCTCCGGAAGGAAGAGGGAATGACGGTTGTTTTCACTACTCATCTGATGGACGAAGCTGAGGCAGCTGAGCAAACTGCTCTTTTGGATCAAGGCAGAGTAGTGGTTTCAGGAACCCCAGCAGAATTAAAAGCTTTGGTGGGGGGAGATGTTATTGCACTAAAAACGGCTAACCCCATACATTTGAAAAAAGAAATCGAAGATAAGTTCCAATTAGAAGTTAAATTGGTCGATCAGGAACTGCGGATTCAAAAGAAAGAAGGAGCTAAATTTATTCCTTCTTTAGTGGAGGCTTTTCCGCACCAGATTGATTCAGTAACTCTAGGTAAACCCACTTTGGAAGACCTTTTCGTTCTGAAGACAGGACATCATTTTTGGAAAAGTGAGGTCGGCCTCGTATGAATTCTCTTTTGGCAAGTTTCACATTGGCACAACGAGAGCTCATTCGATTTTATCGGCAACGAAGTCGGATCGTTGGAAGCTTGGCTATGCCTGTAATTGTTTGGGCGCTTTTGGGAACTGGACTACAAGCCGCCTTTCCCTCCGGTGTTGGCAAGGAAACTCGAGAGTTTTTGAAATACTTCTTTCCAGGAAATCTGATCCTTACGATAGTGTTTACTTCCATTTTTTCGAATATTTCTGTGATTGAGGATAGGCATGAAGGGTTTCTGCAGTCTGTTCTAGTTTCTCCTCTTTCTCCTCTGAGTATTGTCATGGGAAAAGTAGTGGGAGGGGCTCTGATTGCCTTATTCCAGGGGTTGTTTTTTTTAGCGTTAGCTCCTTTAGCAGGATTTCATTTTTCAATCTCTGATTTACTTCTAGTGACTCTGTCTATCTCAAGCATTTCACTCGCAATGACGGCTCTGGGTTTTTTATTTGCCTGGCGCCTGGATTCAGTCCAGGGGTTTCATGCAGTCATGAATCTAGTCTTGTTTCCCATGTGGCTACTTTCAGGGGCTTTTTTTCCAGCTGAGTCAGCTTCCAAATTCATTAAGCCTGTGATGTACCTTAACCCACTTACTTACGGAATGTGGTCTTTGAGAGGTGCAATGAGTGGTCAGTTGCAAGCTTCTGAAATACTGATTCAAGTAGCTGTTGTCTGTTGTTTTGGATTGGTTTTTCTTGGGGCTGCGGTTTTGCTTGTGAATAAGAAGAGGGAGCTTGCTGCATGAAAAAGACAATTCCGGCAATAGTGATTTCGTTAGTAACTATGCCGATTATTGCTATTTCTGTTCTTGCCTACAGAGGTAGTTTTCGCGTGAATCAATTGCCGGTACTAGGAGAAGTAGCCCCCTTTCAATTAAAAGAGAGATCAGGGAAAGAAATCGATTTAGACAAACTGAAAGGTAAAGTCTGGATCGCCAATTTTATTTTCACTTCTTGTACTAGTCAGTGTCCTTTAATCATGATGGAAGCTCTAAAAATCTCAAAAGCTCTCTTGTTTAAAGAAAACTTCAGGATGGTATCAGTGACCATTGATCCCGATACCGATACTCCCCAAAGACTTACGGAATATGCTGATAAATGGAAAGCAGATCCTTTTAAGTGGTTTTTCCTGACGGGTAACTATGTGGAAGTAAAAAACCTCATGCAAAAAGGTTTGAAGATGCCAGCTGAAGTTGAAGGGGTCGACATGATGCACAGCTCGAAGTTTGTGTTAGTTGACCATTTTGCACAGATCAGAGGCTATTATGATGCGGATGACGGAATGCAAATGAAAAAACTGCTTCGGGATGCCAAGGAACTGTTGAAAAAAACTTTCTAAAGACCGCTTACATTTCCCTCTTCACTGCAATCGATTTCATCGGAAGACGGTTTCTTGGGTAATCCTGGCATAAGCATGATTTCACCACACACCATTACGACAAAGCCAGCTCCTGCCGAAAGACGCACACTCTGTACTTCGACCAAGTGATCGGAAGGTGCTCCCAATTTTTTGCTGTCGGAAGAGAAAGAATACTGAGTTTTTGCAACACAAATAGGGAAATGCCCGAAGCCTTGAGTTTGCCAAGCTTCTAGGGTTTTCTTAACACCCGCAGGAACTAAAATATCTTTTGCCCCATAGAGAGTGGTTGCCACTGTTCGCATTTTATCCAAAAAAGATGCGTCTGAAGGGTACAGATAATGGGTTGAAGAAGTCCCCTTTTTGTTTTCGATTTGAGTGACAACACTCCTCGCTAATTCCTGACAACCAGTTCCTCCATTTCCAAAAGGATCTGAAATAACGACAGTGACTCCCCATTCTTTTGCTTGGGCTAGAAGGATCTCTAATTCCTGGGCAGTGTCAGTTGGAAAACGATTAACAGATACGGTCACTGGAAGATTGAATCGCTTTAAATTCTCTACGTGTCTCTGGAGATTACTTAATCCCGACTTTAACTTGTCACAGTTTTCCTGGTTGAGATCGGGAACCTTCACTCCGCCGTGGTATTTAAGAGCGCGAACAGTGGCAACCACTACTGCAGCTTCAGGCCAAAATCCTGATTGTCGACATTTAATGTGGAGAAATTTCTCAGCTCCCAAATCAGCTCCGAAACCACTTTCAGTGACAACATAGTCAGCAAGATGAAGAGCCAACTGAGTTGCTAAGACCGAGCTGCACCCGTGAGCAATATTTGCAAAAGGGCCACCATGGACAAGAACTGGGTTGCCCTCCAAGCTTTGAACAAGATTGGGCTTAACCGCATGCCTCAATAAAGCCGCCATTGCTCCTGTAGCTCCCAGGTCTTTCACTGTGATAGGGGTACCAGAAAAAGAGTATCCCACTACAATGCTGGAAAGCCGTTTTTTCAGATCAGAGAAAGAACGAGCCAAACAAAGGATGGCCATAATTTCGGATGCTGCAGTGATATCGAAACCAGTTTCTTGAACAGTGCCATTACTTTTCCCCAGGCCTGTCACAATGTAACGAAGAGCTCGATCATTCATATCGAGCACCCTTCTCCAAGTAACTGACTCTTTATTAATTTGCAGAGTGTTGCCTTGATGGATGTGGTTATCAATTAATGCGGACAATAAATTGTTGGCACTTTCAATTGCAGAAAAATCCCCATTGAATCCTAAATTGATATCTTCTGCAGGGAAGAGTTGTGATTTTCCTCCTCCTGTGGCTCCCCCTTTTTGACCAAACACAGGGCCAAGAGAGGGTTGGCGGAGACAAGCTATCGAGTTGTGCCCCAAGCTCCTCAACCCGTCATTTAAACCAATAGCAGTGGTAGTTTTTCCTTCTCCGGCGGGAGTCGGGCTCATGGCAGTAACCAAAATAAGCTTTCCTTGAGGTCGTTGAGAAGCTTCGTTAAGAAAGGTCAGGGGTATCTTTGCTGAAAAATGCCCTCGAGGTTCGAGGTGTTCAACTGGAATTCCGGCTTTTTTAGCGACTTCAGAGATTTTATTGTTCATGAAAAAAGATATAGCACCGGACAGGAGTGAAATCACTCCCTAATCAGACTGAAGTTTACTCAGGAGCAAATAGAAGCTTGGCACCACATAAAGAGTGAGGACAGTAGAAACGAGTACCCCCCCTATCACTGTAATAGCCATGGGTACCCGGCTCTCTGCACCAGGTCCCAGTGCGAGTGCGGGTGGTATTGCTCCGGCTATCGTGGCAATGGAAGTCATGAGAATGGGTCGTAAGCGGATAGGGCAAGCATCTAAAAGAGCAGTCCGAACATCACTTCTTTTTTCGGTTCGTATATGATTAGTGAAGTCTACTAAAAGAATAGAGTTCTTTTTTACGATCCCCATCAACAATACAACCCCAATCATGCTGTAAAGATTAATTGACTGACCCGTTACTAGCAGAGCGAGCAAGGCCCCCGAAATACTAAAGGGGAGAGCGATGAGTACAGTGAAAGGATCCACATAGCTGTTAAACTGAGAGGCAAGAATCATGTAGGCCACTACCAGTCCCAAAACAAGTGCGAAAATGAGGCCTTGAAAGGTTTTCTTCATTTCTTCGGAACTTCCTGTGACTTGGAGTCGATAACCTTCTGGCAGAAGAGTTTTTGATAAACTCAAAGCAGTATCGATCGCTTCTTGCTGTGATCTCCCTTTAGCAATATTTCCATAAACAGAAACAGATCTTTCTCGGTTTCTTCTGGAAATACTTAGAAGGCTCGGTTTTTCCTCAATTTTAACAACAGAGGAAAAAGGAATGAGTTCTCCCCGGTTATTACGGATTCTGAGTCGGCTGAGTCTTTCCAATCGATCTCCACCTTCAGAAAGGATTTTTAAGCGAATATCGTCACGATGACCCGCTTCACTGAACTGTCCTACAATCAGCCCTCCCATGAGAGCGCTAACAGTCTGACCAATAGCAGCCAAGCTTACTCCATGCTTTGCCGCTTTTTCTCTGTCAGGAAGAACCTGAAGTTCTGGCATTCCAACCAAGTAATCGGAGTCAAGATCTGTAACCAAACCTGTTTTATTAAGTTCTGCAATCAGAGTTTGCGAAAACTCCCCTAGTTTTTTCCATTCTGGTCCTTGAATACTCAGCTCAAGAGGAAAGCCCCGACCTGCTCCAAATCCTCTCATGGATAAGTCTTGTACAGTGGCTTTTACATCCGGAAGTTTGTTTAAATCGGTCCTGAAAAGATTCATCAAATCCTGTTGGCTTGGCTCGCGCTTGAGAACGGGGTCTAAGCCTCTTTGACCTTTGGGTTTCATTGTAATGAAAATAATTCCAGAATTAACATCTCCACCACCAAAGCCGCCGACTGCCACGTAATAGCGCTCGAGATCTTTTCTTTCCGATAAGTACTTCTCAATTTCCTTAAATTTTTGGTCGGTATAAGAAATATTTGAACCGATAGGAGTTTGAACTCTCACCATGAAACGGCTTTGATCTTCTGAAGGAGTAAATTCTTTCTGAATAAATCTAACTGCCACCAAGCTTAATATAAAAAATAAGATTGAAGCGGTAAGTGTCTTCCAAGGGTGGTCAACTACTAAACAAAGTGTTCTCTCATAGAAGGATTTAAGTTGCTCAAGTGATTTTTCAAAAAACCGTCCAAGCCGAGTCGTCCTTTCTCCAGCTTCAAGAAACTGAGCACAACGCATGGGAGTGAGGGTTAAAGCCTCGAGCAGGGAGAGAAGAACTGCAACTGTCATTGTTACCCCAAACTGGAAAAAGAACTTTCCAATAATTCCTTTCATGAAGGCAACCGGCAGAAAAATGGCGACAATAGAAAGTGTGGCTGCAAGAGCTGCAAAAGTAATTTCCTTCGAGCCTATGAGAGCAGACTCTGTTCGTGAAAGTCCTTGTTCCTTGTATCGAATAATATTCTCCAAAACCATGATTGCATCATCTACAACTATTCCGATGGCAAGACTGAGGCCCAGTAGAGTGAAAGTATTAAGAGTAAATCCAGAAAAATAGAGAACAATGAAAGTTCCCACGATTGAAGTGGGTATGGAAAGGAGCACATTGAGAGTGGAAGACCACGAACCTAAAAAGACCCAGCAGACAAGGGAAGTAAGAATTGCAGATAATATGAGAGTGAAATTAAGTTCGTGAACTGATTCCTCAATGAATCGAGTGCTATCAAAATTAACAGCTAGCTTCATTCCTTCTGGAAGAATCTTTTCAAGGGACTTAATCTTAGCTCTGACATCTCTGGCCACTTGTACCGAGTTAGCTCCTCTTTGTTTTCTGATACCTAAACCGACAGCAGGTTTGCCC
>Ga0214917_10004148_pt1 | contig 16317 bp, 12 predicted proteins | sample LL_1208_BB_MetaG_FD_177983 | JGI IMG/M metagenome (GOLD analysis project Ga0214917, IMG submission 177983) | Freshwater microbial communities from Lake Lanier, Atlanta, Georgia, United States - LL_1208_BB | ecosystem: Environmental > Aquatic > Freshwater > Lake | place: USA: Georgia | collected... | reverse complement strand
TTTTGCGAGTCTCGGAAAAAAACTAGAGTCTCGTGGGTAAGAGATTGGGGATCGCTGGTCACCCATTCAATTTTTTCCGAGAAAAAAAAAATTGTGTAAGGACCAAAATTGACGCGGAAGTTTGAACGGTTAATTGATGATGAGGACGAGAATCATGTAGCGAACGAATTCCCTGTTTGTGCGGCGAATTGTGGTAGGCACATCCGTGGAGGTTTGGGTCGGGATATGAGACTCGCAACACACTGCTGTGATATATGTATGGATTCAAAAGGAATTCGCCATGGAATTTCATGCATGGCTGCAAAAAGTAGCCCGAATGTGCCCCAACATCAGATAGTCGCTTGTACTACAAATATGGTGCTCTCGGCCGCAGAACTTTCGCGTCGGGCATCGTCGCTATTGTCATCCATCCCCTCGATAGATACGGACGTCGACATGAGAAACTTAAAAGCGATCCTTGACGGTATATGCGCAGCAAATGATCTGCCAACCATCGATGAAAAACGGTTTTTGTTGATATGTTCGAGATTTTGTGCGGGTCAGATGATACCGAAAAGCAGGACTCGTGAGATACTGTATCGACTGTTGAAGAAGGTTTTCAAATGTGTGAACCCGGTGAACGCAAATCCATTACTTGAGCGGCATTTCTTTGTGACTAAGGAATCCAAAGTAACGAAGTTCTATCGTTTCAAGTCAGTTTTGGGACAAGGCTCCTTCGGAATTGTACACCGCGTCGTAAGAATCGATTCGGGTATCGAGCGGGTTTGTAAGTCAATATCCAAATCGAACACAAGTGTCCCGCATTCACAAATCGAGTCCGAGATTCGTATTATTGCCACACTTGATCATCCCAATATTGTCAAAATTATAGAATACTTCGAGGACGACTCCCACGTGCATTTGATCATGGAATACTGTCCAGACGGCGATTTGCTGAGCCGTATCAAACAGTCGATAAAGTCAGGCAAACCGATTTCCTTCATATTTGCTCAGAGCGTGGTTCGACAACTCTTATGTGCAGTGGCTTTCATGCAGACTCATCGAGTGATCCACAAAGACCTGAAGCCCGAGAATATCATGCTCGTTATGGATCCGCGTCAACCAGAGCGCCCGCTTGTGAAGATAATCGACTTCGGATTGTCTGAACTTTTCTCGACTAATCAATCGACATCTTCTACTGTAGCCGGGACAGCCTTCTATATGAGTCCTCAGATATTCAAACCACCGTTCAGTTTTAAGGCAGATATCTGGTCTATCGGGGTGATCGCGTATTTCATGTTGACAGGTATACTGCCATTCTTTGGATCTACAGTTGCAGAGGTCAAGTCCAATGTTCTTTATCGCAAAATCCAGTGGCCAAGTACGTTCGCTGGGACTCCTAAACCCCTGCAGATCGGGCGTGAGTCCAGAGATCTCATTGAAAAACTTCTTGAAAAAGACGAAGCACCGAGGCTTGATGCTATGGAAGCCCTGAAACATACTTGGTTATCCGGTCAAACTCTCACGCGCTCTAGCGTCTTCTCGCTCTCGGTGGCTCTGAACATAAACTCTTTTTCACGTTTGTCCTGGTGGAAGAGATGTATGCTTAATTTAGTCGCTCATATATGGGATTTCAGGGACATTTCGTCAAATTTGACACATTTATTTATTGAACTTGATAACCAGGGGATAGGGTCAATCTCTATTCATCAAATGGCAACCTTGCTCCATTCGGTGGGTATACCGATACAAGAGGGTTGGGACGGCGCAAAAGCCTTAGACCTAACTCATACGGGTCGTATCACATTCACTGCGCTTGTTGCAGGTTGCATTTACCCACTGATCGCAAGTGATCCGAAGATCGTTCGTGCCTTGTTCAACCGGTTTTCTCCCGACAAGAGGGATAGGATATCCTGCACCAATATTATCGAATTGCTATCTGGGAACCATTCGTACTGCCAAGTAGTAGAAAAGGACGAAATGTTGAGTTCTTTGCTGCAAGAGCTATCAATTCATGAATCAGAATGCTCGACGAGTTCATCTCAGAGTCGAACGCCTGAGTTGGACATAAACACATTCCGAAAATGGATACTAACATTAAATTAAGAGATATCTAGGTTTCAAGATCTTGAATACGATAGACGAGACGCGCAACAAACGATCCAGTTATCAGGAAGAATTATTCTAATGGGTATATTTGGGACATATCGGCTCACCGGGTGAGTGGGTACCGAGGAAGGTAGGCATACGGGATTTTCCTGATTTTCTGTTAACCTGAATGTGTGGCGTGATGATATAGAACTACTCCTATTTAGTCGACGGGTAATCCCATCGCGTTGGTAAAGGGTATGTGATGGCGGCTGATGAAGAGGCATCCTCTTATGAGAAGCAGCTGGTCGGGGAACCATGTATAAGAGAATCGGATCGCGTACACCGCAGCTTGTGGACGATGTTGAAATAACGAGGGACCCAGATGCATCAAGCATACAACGTCCAAACCCTGACCGTTGCGTCAGGGCCACCCCGCTCTCGGGACTGAGCAAACGATCGAGATATCTTGTCTCTCAAACGATACTCATATGTTTTCTCGAGTATTGTCTGGAAAACCCTATTACGGGAGATATTAACCCTTGGCATAAAACGCTTTTGGGAAACTAAAAACTTACATGAATTCGCTTCGGGGATCTCAGCAACACATGTGCGAATATCAAAGTCCCAATCGTATCTAGCGCGCACTGTCGAATCCATATCTTGTTGTTGGCTCCTATCAGCGAATGAGATCGTATATCTCAACATTCTCAAATGTTCTTGAAATGAACGATCTCGAATTAAAATGTTTCGTATGCATTTCATCTATTCAGGCATTCATTTCTTTCCATCAACTCATATATTTCTTGTTGTTTGAACCTACATGTCGGTCATTGTATGATAACCTACTTGTGAAAGAATGTACAACGCAAAAGTACTCGTCTGTTGCGTCAATTAACCAACCCAATGTCTCCGCAGTATCGCTTGTTTTTTTGTAGTAAGCCGTCCGCTCTTGACCGTACTCTGCAGTAATTTGTTCTATTTGTAAGGGATGTAAACAAGAATACGAAATGGAAAACAAATAAATGAAAGAAAGATAGAAATTAAAGATGGAAATTGTGCATGATAATAATGTTCATACGATCGTTTAGTACATTACAGTAGCACTCGAGAATGTTGAGCAATGCGATCTATTCAATTGATAAGAATAGCAATATTCGGAATTTCACGGTGACACGAGTCAACAGAACAAATGTCTGAATTCAGTAAAATTTTTCATGTTCTGTTCTATTTCTTTCTTATTTCTCGTATCCAAAACCCAACCATCAATTCCAAACTGGAGAAGCAGTTGTGCTTATTTCTAAAGACCCAATAAGTGCCCGATTTTGCTGCGTCCGGTCTCACTGCCGTCAAGGCCATTATAATTTAATGAGGTATTCGATGCAAACACTATCAATATATGTCCCCTTCGAGTTGCTTCACGGAGAGAATATTCCTTCCCGTGTGAAAAATCGGAAATCTAACGCCTGCTGAAAGTACAGATATAGACAAATTTTAATATCTCTTTCTTGATATATCTATGATTCTGGTCAATTCCTTCCATGAATATTCGGGCTTTTTTATAGAATAGTTTGTTTTACTGGTGGAAGAGAAATGAGAAGAAGAAACGACTTCATGTATACCGGGGAGTACCAGATGTGATACATCGTTAGAGCCCCCAATCGATTTCCAATCTCCAATGGTTTTATCTGAGTGGATTGCATTACCGAAGAAGTCAGCATAATTGCATCTTTACGGTCGAGTATTACATGTATTGATTTGGAGTGATATTACCGAAAATAATCGGCATGTGCCGGAAAAAGTGTCTGCTTGTCATTTGCCACGAATTCGATTTTCGATTTGATTAAGAAATGTGTTAATATTCGGTGAATTACTTAGCGTTGGTCGCGGTACCGCGCAAAAAATAGAAAAAAAATCCAGCATGCAGCTGGACAAGATCCCTTAGACTCGTCCGATATTGTTTTCATGCGCTAAGAGAAGAGAATCTTCTGAATTCGCGAAATTGAGTGAAGATTTCGAGACGATGACTTCTTTGATCCGACGTGACTTCAGCCATGGCAGCAATAATGACAACTCTTGAATCGATGGTTGTAAACACCATCAATATTTTCGCTCACTCAACAATGGAGTCTGTGAATCCGGATGTCGCACGTTCAGAAACTCATACCGCGATGAAGAATGTTGATATTCAAGCAAAACTTCAGTACTCAAGCGAAAAAAATTACGGCTTCGAGTACACTCTTCTTTCATAAAATTAAACTCGGAAGCAAACGCTTACTCATGCGCAATCAATACTTGTACTTAGCTCGGTGAGCTCTTGCTTGCTCCTTCTCTCCCGTGGACATCTGGTCCCATTGACCCTGCTTCATGGCGTCCATGATTGCATGTGCCTCGTCGAAATCCTCGGGATTATATTCCTTGAGACCGTAAGAATGCATGAAGTTCCTCATCCCTCCCCAACTCTTAACAATCTGTCTGTCAGATATGTTTCGCCATCCTTCATGCTCTTCCTCGCAATCACGTTGAGATATAGGCTTGTTTGATTTGCCCGTGGACATTGAAATCTGATACGTTTGATAAAGTTTAAAACAGATGAACTCAAAATTTGAGATCCGATAGAATGGAGGTTCGCTAGAACAATCCCTACTATCGATATTCACGAGGAATAGTCTGGTATATGAACCGAATCCAACAATTGTAGGATATACGTAGATACCATAGTGGTTGCGAGCAAACTGCATATACAACAAAGAAATTGTTCAAGAGCACAATGAGTTCTTGGTATACATAAAATCGAGATTTGGAGAGTGTCAAATTATGCTTTAACCTTCTATAATGTTAAAACGGGGTGGACTAGGAGGTGCATGCAACACAAATGATCAATTTCGAAGTTCCATATCGTTCACGGAGATTTTTTTCGAATGACAAGCGAGAGAAGTGAGATTTCCACGGTCGGAACATGGTGTTCCGTTCGCCAACAATCCGGCCTGCTTGCGCAGGGTACCGTATCTCCCGCGGGTGTAGACATGGATGGATTCCGTTCCGTCCCGTATTTATCCATCTGCACCTTAGACTTAAATAACAAAACAAGTGGATCATTGAGTATGTTTTTATTCAGTCTTGTATCTATTCCTAATTAGAAAGCCTTTTTGAGGTACCCGTTGACGCATATTTCCGTTCCATCGGTTGGTCCCCAGCATCACTGGCCTCGCATGATATGGGGATCGTAGCCGGTGGGTTCGTAGATGGAACTGTCTCCTTGTGGGATCCCCACTCCATCATGAATCGTGGGGCTCGCTCTAGCAGTCCAAACCATGCGTCGGCGAAGCCTCTCTGTCGGTGGGACGCTCACAGGGGGCAGCCTGTCTCCTGCCTGGAATTTAATCCCCAAAAGGGTTCTCTTCTTGGTACTGGAGGTTGCGACGGAACAGTCCAGGTCGTCAATATTGACAGGCCAAGTAGCCCTGATGTATTTCACAACGTCACCACCACTAAACATGCAAGTTCTGAAGTTGTTTGTCTCTCGTGGAACCGTAAGGTACAGCACATACTCGCGACTGCTTCGAATCAAGGCTTAACTGTGGTTTGGGATTTGAAGAACAAGAAGGAAGTAATTAGTTTCAAGGACCCTTCGAACAGATCACGATGCTCCGCCCTGTCATGGAACCCGGATGTTCCGACGCAGTTGTTGGTCGCGTATAATGACGACGCCAACCCTTGTGTTCAATTGTGGGACATGAGGAATTGTTCTTTTCCATTCAAGGAATTCCAACAACATTCCCGTGGAGTTACTGCTGCATCATATTGTGACCATGATTCGAACTTGATCATATCGTCAGGTAGAGATAACCGCACTATTTGTTGGTCCATTCAGAGTGATCAGCTGGAAGCATATTCAGAATTCAACCTCGGATCTCCTGCAACAAAGATTGATTGGAGTCCTCATCTGCCGGGGTTCGTCGCGACTTCGACGACAATTGGTACAGTGTCTGTCCACTCGGTGCTGCAGAGACAAACTCCTGCTGCTTCCAGATATGCTCCAAAGTGGATGACGGTTCCATGTGGAGTTTCATTTGGTTTTGGAGGTAAGGTCGTTATGTTTGGGTCGAAACAAGCAGCGAATATACAGATCCATGTCGTACCCGAAGAGCCAAGCGTCGCACACGAAGCTGACAAATTCGAGACTTTCTTATCAAGCGACCTCCGCCCTTTCTGTGCATCCATGCACGACACAGCATCGGATGATCATGAAAAGCTCACATGGAAACTACTGTCAGTAATATCACATTCATCTTCCGATCGTCGCGGTATAGCAGCGGCTTTTGGTATCGATGTGAGCGAGGTAAAGACCGCGATTGACAAGTATCTCGGAAGGGATACTCAGATCACTGCAGTGGAAAAGTTGTCTCAGGATCTCCCTCTAACCCAAGCGGGCACAGCGGCTTTCCCTGACCCAACATCGTTAGATCCAGATCAACTAGACAATCTGTTTGACCAATTGGCAAAGAACACTGAAACACAGCAGCTTTCGCAGCCAGCGCTGTCTGGTAGTAAACGTGGTACCCCCCGCGCGTTTGCAGGTGAAGAAATCGGTGATCTCACTGACTGGAGTCAAGGACCCGAAGCCCTTATCAAGCAGAGCTTGCTCGTGGGAGATTTTGAGGGAGCTGTGGAATGCTGTATGCGCTGTGGTAAGTTTGCCGACGCGTTACTTATCGCGGCGAGTGGGAACCCCGATCTCTGGCGGAAAACGCGAGATGAATACACAAGGAAGCAAAAGGATCCTTTTGTTCGTCAGCTTGGGTATATATTGGCACAGGATCTGGAGAAGCTTGTTTCTCAGTCGGATTTGAGTGAATGGCCTGAAACACTAGCCCTTTTGACCACATATGCCGCAAACGACAATTATGCACCGTTAGTGGAATTGCTTGCAGGGCGTCTTGAGAAGGAATGTTTCGACGTGAGGTCGGCAGTTTTGTGTTATATAGCATGTGGATCCTTTGATCATACTATTCGTATATGGGCGTCAATGAGCCACGCTCAGACATCACAATGCCAAGCGTTGCAAGGTCTCGTGGAGAAAATGAGCTGTCTTTACGCGGCCCTGCGACCACAGACAGCTGGGCCTATTTTCTCCAACAAGGTAACTCAATACGCCACTCTCCTCGCAAACTCCGGGCGCACTTCAGCGGCAATGCGATTTCTGATGTTGATTCCTGACTCGGTGGAGACAAGGATACTCAAGGATAGAATATTCAACGCCGCCCCATCTATTATGTCCCAATTGATACAAAAACCCCCGCCGTTCCCGTTTGATTTTGTTGAAATCAAGGCTGCGCATATGCCATTGCAGCAAGGCTCGGCGTTTGGACAGCCACAAGCTTCACAAGTTCAGGCCCACTCTCATTCTGGCCCAGGACTAATTCATGGTCAATATCAGGCTTCACAGAGCTTTACACAGGGCAGACCCACCAATCCTCTTCCCGCTCCCCAGAGTGCTTTCCCAGTTCGGCCTCAGATCTCTCTCACTTCAAACGGTAATGCAAATGGACTCGGTATACACCAACCTATCCCTGCGATCCCACAGGCTCAACAATTTCCCTATACTCCCCAACAACCCCAGCAACAGTACGCTACGCCTACAGTACATCCTGGGATGTCCGCGAGTAGCCAAAGCACTACACACCCCCAAGTCGCTCATCAATCCCCAATAGCTCCTGTACGCCAACCACAACAACAAACGGGTATTTCCCCACCACAGCGACAGGTAACAAACACAGCGGTCCACCAAACGATTCCCCAGCGTGCACCCGTCATGGCGAGTTCAGGAAATGTTATTCCACCACAGGCAACATCGCATGTGGCTCAACATGCAGGTCAAGTTGCCCCTGTCGGAGTTGGAACTTCTCAACAGCAAGTTCATCTTCCACAACGCGCTGTGGTGGGACCGCCAACTTCTGGCGGAGTCAGTACTGCGCCGCATGTCACTGCACGTTCAGTAACTGCAGGAATGCCGGTTCCTTGGCCTGTTCCCACGGCTGTACAACAACAGTTAACACCAAATTCAGTTGCTCCCCCGGCGGGAACTTCTTCTACGCCGACACAGATATCAGATCCCATGCCGCCCGGTGAAGTCGCAGCTATACAGCAGACAATCAACAATCTTCTCCAAAGATGTGCCCAGGATGGCAACACGAGAAAGTGGGAGGACACTTCCAGAAAATTGAATGATCTCTATGACAAACTTTCCAGCGGCCAAATTACTGCTGAATCTAAGGAAAGAGTGAAGGGACTAGTCGCATGTATAGATCGAGGGGATTTCCAGCAGGCAAGCCGTATACGAGTGGAACTCTCCGCAACCGATTGGGAACGCAACCGAGCGTGGCTTTTCGCCATTCAGCTCCTGCTGCCGAAATGAAGCCCTTGTCGTCCTTAAGTTGAAGAAAGTAGTCGTATTTAAGAAGATGAGAAGTATATAATCGTTGCAATCGATCCTTGCATTTATTCGTCACTCAATTTGTTTGTTTAGTTTTAGTTATGGGCTATTTCAGAGCGATTATGGACTTGATGAGGCTCCGAAGCAGAGTAACTCGGAGAACCGGTATCGCGTCGAGAATCGGACAGCCCCGTGCGGGAGTTAGAAGGGAGAAGTGGGGTTCATTGCATCAATCAAATGATGCTATCATGGACAAGGTATTTTTCGGTGTCGGTGTGATGTTCTTCACGTTTTCCGCGACCTTTATCTCGATACCGCTTTACGATATGTTTTGTCGGTCAAGTGGAACTGGTGCCGCGGATAAAACCGGTCATAAAGCGTACGCGCCCCCAGGGGACGACCCCAAAATCAAAGCGCGGACTATTAAAGTAGAGTTCGATGGGACTGTCCAAGGAAGGTTGAGATGGGCATTTCAACCAGAACAAAAATATGTTGTTGTGTCTCCCGGAGAGACCGCACTTGCATTCTTCAAGGCCAAAAACCTGTCTGACGAACCTACCATCGGGGTTTCGGTGTATCAAATGATCCCACCTGAGGCAGGACTGTATTTGAACAAGATACAGTGTTTTTGTTTCGATGAGCAGGCCCTCATGCCGAATGAGGAGGTCGACATGCCGATATTTTTCTTCATTGACCCCGAGATCGTCGAAGACCCTCGCTTCGACGGAGTCGATGAGATAACGCTTTCGTATATATTCGCCCAATCCAATTCCCCCATACCGGAAGAACTTACACAAGCGTTCCCTAACTTGAGGAAGATTGGTGATTCGGCGCTGAATGTCGCTCCTGCTACTGTTACAGCTTAGGTAGAATAGTTTAGTGCTTTTTTAGAGTCCATGAACTGTATTTCGAATCGCAAATCGATATGTAGAGTTCTTAGGATAGAATGGTCTCATTGCGGCATCGGAAGACAGACCAGGTCGAATCTAAACATGAGCCCGAAAAGTTACTACACAGTCCCGTTACGATTTATCGGAAACTTGTATCGAAATCAAGCACAATTTTCCGATCAGACATCGAGTTCGTCGAGAAACCACGCCAGATCATTTTCGGATCCGTTTTGATCTTGGTCTTGTGTTACCTATCGGGTTCAACGGTTGCGCCAAAGGACGATCTAATAACGTCGTTCCGATTTGCACTGTGGAGTTTCCTGGCGGTAACTGCTACGTACTCTATGTTACAATCCAAGGATGGACTAATGGTACGTTGTTTCTCAATTATCGTGTAAAAGTGTTTTAGATCAGGCCGCATCCGATTATATGGAGGGCTGTTCATGGCATCACACTCTTTTATTTGATGCTGTTGTCGATGTTGGTTGGTATGTATCCGCTTTTAACATGACTAATGAGAAAATTCCTAGTTTTACCTCCGCGTTATGGAATCTGGTTTATCCAAAATGTGCTCACGCCTGGAGGACCGGATCCATATGTACCTGTGCTAAATCCGGGACCTCCTGATTGTTCGATCACAGGGTCAACTTTACTGCGTCAGCTAACTTCACTATGGTATGTGGTCCCGTATTATAATGGTTCGATTTCATTTCTCAGGTTCCTCGCGCACGTGTTAGGTTGGTGGGGGAAGATGTGCCTCCTCAGGGATTGGCAAATGTGTATGATCTATTCAATCAGCTTCGAAGCTGTTGAGTTGAGCCTCATGTGGTTGATTCCTGAGTTTCAGGAATGTTGGTGGGATTCTGTTTTCTTGGATATGCTTGGTGCGAACATGCTCGGGATGTTCATGGGTAAACTGAGCCTCCGTTACCTAGCGTGTAAGGAATACGTCTGGGAGCCGTTTAACACGAACGCTCCTTTGTGGTCTCACGTCAAACACTTTATGAATAAATTTACACCATTCAGCTGGTCTGAATATTATTGGCCAAGGGACCCGAAGTCATGGTGGCTATCGTCAATAATGTGGATAGGTGCATTGGTCTTTGAGGTCAATTCATTTCTTATCATCCACGCGTTTGGTATAAAACCTTCCCATTGGATTCTGACAGCACGCCTTCTATTACTCGGAGCACAGGGAGCTCAGTCTGTACCCGAATGGTACGAGTACGTTCGAGGTAAGACTTCTCGAATCGGCCATAATTGTTGGATTGTCTTTATGATTGGAGTTGCGGAAATACTCCTCGCATACCGGTACGGGAAGCAAGGGAAATCATACGACCCGATAACACCACCTCTGGACATTGTGCTCATACATTCCACGTTTTTCATACTCTGGTCAATCTGGTATAGCATAAGCGTTTATCGTGGTAACCATGGTCGCCATAGGGCGCGTACATGGTTGGTCCTCTTGAGGGTTTTTGCACACGTGCCACTCGTTTTCCTCGTACGACGATGGGCTTTCTGACGCGTAGTATCTAGATTCTAATTGTTTACTGTATCAGAACAACAAAGGTCACTGAGGTTGCGACAATAAAGTACTCATTTCTGCACCCTGGATCGAGGACTAAACCTCCGAGGTTTATACTTGGAGGTACGTGATGAAATTTTTCTAGGTATAACTGCGTATGGCACTAGAACAAACGATGCATCTTGATCGAAAGAATGGCCATCACCTCGGGATTGAAACTAGGGAAGCTTCGACAGGATCACGAAGGGAAGACATACATATATGCGAGAGTTACAGTGTCTCATCCACAACGAAGTCTGTTGCCAACTCAGTTTAAAGGAACTTCCAACGTGATCGAATGCACGTTTGTGATGTTCAAAATTGACACCTTCATATCTTGACTCAGAAACCGGTATCGGTATCGCGCATGCAGACACTCCAGAGGCAGAGACACCAATAAAGTGCTTATCACTCACCAACCGGATTTGGTATATCTCGTCCACCCCGGGTTGGTAGATTTTTGTAGGTGAGACCAGAATGTATATCACAAACACGCTAGGGTAGCACGACAATCTAAAGCACCGGTTTTTCAAATCCTTCGAGACTCCTCGCCTTGCCTGGTTGATAGGATGAATCGTTATATGACCCAGAAACTTCCAGCATGCAGTCTCTTGATGTATCATCAGACGCAAATCTCGTCTCGGGAAAAATTTCAGGCCTTGATTCGAATGGAATTCTCAGTATGAGTACTGTGTGTCTGTATTTAATATTTTTAGATTGATACAACGGATGTACTGCTTGCGATAGAGCAATTCCTCAAGGAAAGTGGTCTCCTCCTGACGTCGCAGGTATGTTTTGATTACATTGGATTGAGATATACTTCAGGTTCTACAGCAAGAGTCATCCACTCCAATGGACTTCATGGATTCGAGCGAGAAACTCGCGTCACTCGTCATTGCGGGGAGTTGGGGAGACGTCCTCGACTGTATAAGCGGTCTTAGCTTCCCCGATGATGTTTTGGTGGATTTGTACGAACATATTTGTGTTGAATTCATGGAGAGGGGGGAATATGATGTTTCAGAGACCTTGTTGAATACAACTAGTCCTTTGAGTTCTTTAAAATACGGCGACCCCTTAGCAGTTCTTCGATTTCGCCGACTCGAAAGTGCACTGATGGAAAAGTTGTCGTCTTTGAAGGATCCGTATAGGGGTGTGAATCGTGACTCGCGAAGAGAGGATTTGGCCCAAAAGCTCGTAGCCCATGTTCAATGTGTACCTTCAGGGAGACTCATATCATTACTCGGTGACGCAATACGCTTCCGGAAGCAATCCAGTGAGGTTTGTTCGAGTAGAGAGAAGTTTGACCTTCTTCGGGGTGTGTTCCGTTCGGATGCAACCACGACATTCGTCAACAGAGTTGTTGCTAAGATCACTCTTCCCGGAGGGAGCAAACCCGAATCGTTAGCCTTTCATCCGAGAGGGCGTTATTTCGTCATCGGGTCCACGGATGGTTTAATTGAAGTTTACTCAGATGTTGATTGGAATCTGGCACAGGATCTTACATACCAGGCACGCGGAGAGTTTTTGATTCATGATGCGTGTGTAACTGCTCTTGCGTTCGACCCCAGTGGCTCTTGGCTCGCTAGTGGGGACAAATCGGGGAAGGTGTGTATCTGGAATTTCCATACCGGAGAAAGATACAAATCCTTGCAATCGAGTCCGCATGGTGTAGTCACCGCTGTCAGGTTGGATTCGGAATCAAATCGCATCTACGTCGCATCAGACGACGGAGCGGTCCGCATACACGGAACGAAATCCGGTTCAATTCTGAAGAAAATTTCATTTCTTGATTCTCTATCTTCGAATGTTAGATTTTCTTCAAAAGGCGTTTTCTATTCGGGAGGCTCAGAAGGAATCCTCCGAACTTATTCTTGTGAAATGGGGAATATTCGAAGCGAATTCACGTTTCCGGGACCAGGGACGTGTATCATTCGTGGCGTCGATGTCGTAGATGGTCCAGAAACTCATGAAACTGTTCTTGTCACCTACGATGGTGCACCAACCACCCGATTGGACACGACATCGGGTAGTGTTATCACGGAATATGGCACTCCTGAAATAGCTGGAGGCGATAGCTTTATGTATTCGCTTTCAAGCACGTACGCCGAATACGTATACTGCTTGTCCAGGAAAGGGAAAGTTTTTTGTTTCGATCTTAGTGCTGGTAAACTGTTGAATGTAATACCAGTATTTGAAGGGGAATTTAAAGCAGCCGTACACCATCCAACTTCGGCAATCATGGTCGTTGCGTCATCTGATGGTACTGTATACATTCTGGGAAACTGATCACTGTGTTGTGACATCATAAAAGTCTAAATGGCTTCCGCTTTTCCACGTAGGGTTGTCATCCACAAGCAGTGCGACACAACGTGCAGCACTTATATCGGGGTCAACGAAAGTCGGGAGCGCTTGTTTGACATGGTTTTCCGGTGAGTTTGGCCCGATAAGTGATTGTTTGACAATGTCAGTGAGCATCGGCCCCGGCGCGTAACTGAGGAATTTTATGTTCGGATTCAAACCATCCCGTTCTACTTCCAAAGCCAAAGATCGAATGAAACTATCACGAGCGCCTTTAATTGCAGAATAGATTGACATCCCATAGAGCTCCTGAATAGCAGCTAGTGATGATATGTTTACAATTCTGGCCCGATCCACTTTGTGGGTGATACAATACTGAGTTATCGTCTTCGTAATACTCGCAAAAGAAAGGAAATTTAAATTAACATGCACAGCTGTTGATTTCATAAAGCGATCTATTCCTGGCTGCTTCTCATGTGGTTTATGCAATAAAGGACCAACCGGTTCAATTGATCCTGAATTCATGAAAGCGAAGACGCTATGGACAGGCCATCGATGATGTTGCAATGAGATAGTCAGAACTGAACAAACTCTTACACAATCCGAAACATCGCATAGGTCAACCTCCTCCACAATGACTTGTATATTGGAATTTTCTTGTGACTTATATTCATGTCCGCGGATCTTCAAATGCACCTCATTAAATACGCACTTCGTTTTTGCTGCAGATGTCGTCAAGAGGATTATCAGAAGCTTGTTGTTTTTTCCAGTAAAAGATTCATTCTTCATAACGTTTTCCAATACGGATCTACCGAAGCCACGCGATGATCCGACAATTATTACCGCAGTTGACATATTAGAGCTTACGTGGACATTAGTCAATCAAAACATTTACAACCAGTGCTTACTAAGAACTAAATATCATCATACGATGCAAGTTCACGTTTCGGAACCCCCGCGGTTGATAATGATGTACCTATCCCGAGGATTCGCTTTCCCGTGTTTGAATCGCGACGCACCCGGCGATCTCTTCCGAAAGCATCCTTCCAAATTAGAAAACCGGTTGTCATATCTATGGATAAGAGAGTATTAGGCTGGTTCTTAGAAATACCTTCATCACTGAGTATATCGGCTGGATCCAGTTCGATATCGACTGTGGCCTTTTCATTTTCTATATCTTGAAACCTTTGGATCGCTCTATCTGCTTTCTTCTCAACTATATTGGTCTCCGTCGACGGCTTTTCAGACCGTAAAACAACGGAATGGGAGAGACCAGTGAACCACCGGGAGGCAAGATCAGTATCCATAGTACTTTGGTCGTACGGATCTGTCCCACAGGAAGCGTCGTGGTACATTCTTTTCAGACGTAAAAAATTTCCCACAATTACTGTACTATATTACCATGACATATACGATGATCTCAATAACGCTACATCTAACCTCAACATGATTGACTTCTGAGGTTTCAAGCATCGGAACGCACAATTTGACGCATCACATATAGGAGGACGCCACCATGGGAAAAGTACTCACGCTCCACGTCAGTATCAATCCTCACAAGGGCATGGAAATCCATACTACTTCCGTCTGGGCGACGCACATTTACGGTTACTGTGGAACCCGGTTTGATATCCGCGACTCCACGAATTGTGAATTCTTCGTTCCCGGTTAACCCAATAGATTCAGCAGAGTGTCCAGGTTGAAACTGAAGGGGGAGTACCCCCATTCCGACAAGGTTTGATCTGTGGATGCGTTCATAACTCTCCGCAAGGACGGCTCGAACACCTTGTAATTGTACACCCTTGGCTGCCCAATCTCGAGAGGATCCCGTTCCATACTCTTTTCCAGCCAAGATGATTGCGTCGCGTCCTTCATTCTTGTATCGCATAGCTACATCGAACACAGATGCCACGTCACCACTCGGTACGTGAACGGCCCTGGGCCCGATCGTATCACTCATCTTGTTGATGAGACGAACATGAGCAAATGTACCTCTCATCATTATTTCGTGGTTACCACGTCGGCACCCATAGATGCTGAAATCTTCTTCGGCAACCCCTTGTGAACGAAGCAACTCAGCAGCAGGGGATGATTTGGCTATAGAACCAGCCGGCGAGATGTGATCAGTTGTCACAGAGTCTCCCAAGTTAAGCAAACAACGTGCTCCTTCGATATCTCTCAGTTGTTCAGGGTTTAATGGAACACCCTGGAAATATGGGGGTTGTCTGATATAGGTCGATTTCTCATCCCATTGATACAAATCACCTTTGGATGCTTTAATAGAATCCCAAGCTTCGTTCCCATCTAATACGTTCTTGTAAACGTTTCTGAATAGATCCGGTTTGACGGCTGAATGCACAACAGCATCAACTTCGGAGTCAGATGGCCATATGTCCCTCAAGTAGACCCCCTTTCCCGTTACTGGTGAAACACACAGAGGCTCTTTTTCGAAATCTATATCGACGCGACCTGCCAAGGCGTATGCGACTACAAGCGGTGGTGAAGCAATGTAGTTGGCCTTGGTGAGTGGGTGAATACGTCCCTCAAAATTTCTATTACCAGACAGAACTGATGCAACAACAAGTTTTTTATCAACAATTTCATTTCGCACACTCTCTTCAAGTTCACCCGTGTTACCAATACAAATCATACAACCATAACCAGCAACATAGAAACCCAGATTCTCCAATTCTTTAAGGAGACCCGCCTCGTCCAAATAAGCAGATACAGCACGAGAGCCGGGTGCCAACACAGGCTTCACGTAATCTGGAACAGTGAGGCCTAATGAACGGGCTTTCTTTGCTAGTAATCCCGCGGCTATCATAACACCTGGGTTGGACGTATTGGTGCATGACGTGATCGCAGCAAGGACAACGGACCCATGAGAGAGATTTCCATCACCTTTCTCGGTGGTGGGAGGATCGGTTACACCGAACCCTTTGAAACCATTAGGTGCAGTCAGAGCTTTAATAAATTCTTGCTTCATGTTGGATAGAGGGACTCTATCTTGTGGTCGTTTGGGACCTGCAACAGAGGGGACGACATCGCTGAGATTAAGG
>Ga0214917_10004147_pt1 | contig 16320 bp, 11 predicted proteins | sample LL_1208_BB_MetaG_FD_177983 | JGI IMG/M metagenome (GOLD analysis project Ga0214917, IMG submission 177983) | Freshwater microbial communities from Lake Lanier, Atlanta, Georgia, United States - LL_1208_BB | ecosystem: Environmental > Aquatic > Freshwater > Lake | place: USA: Georgia | collected... | reverse complement strand
CCCAGTATTTTGCTGGTACTAAACTGCGCAGTGTCGAGTTGATCAGCTCGATCGACTATGGCGCCAATGCGCTCTACTTTGATGCGGCTGCGGTCAATGCGATCAACGCTGATCGTCTTCTCTTTCTCACCCCAGATGCCCAGGATTCGATCTCGCTCGCCAGTGAGTTTCAGCGCAATACAGCTTTTGATACCAGCTACGGCGGCACATTCTGGAGCGCCTACGCCGCCGCGCCGCTGACAGCCACCCCCACCAGCAGCAATCCGGCGCTGGTGTACGTGCGCACTCCAGCGGGGCAGACGGCCAGCTGGCTCAAGACCAACCTTGCTATCAGTTCCGCTGCTGGTGATGGCGACATCAGCTCTGTTGCAGGGTTCACCCCGGCATCCCCGGTCGACAGGCTGTTTCCCGCAGGCGCTTCCATCCAATCCGCCGCAAGGGCAACAGCGGCTCCCAGCACGGCTTCGCCGATTCCCACGCCCTCTCCCCTTTCGGGTGTGCCGCAGGCCTTTGGTGATCGGCTCAGCCTGAGTGCCCATCGCGTCAATCCCGGCGAGGGCCTGGCCCGTTTCCGCATCACCCGCAGCGACACCAGCAGGAGCCAGCTGGTGGCCTACAGCTCCTCCTCGCTCAATGCCAGCGCCGAACTGGGCCGGCATGCCATGGCAGTGGCCGGCCTGCTCCGCCTCCAGCCCGGGCAGGCCAGCGCCGAGATCACCGTTCCAGCACAGGGCCCCGCTCTCGTCGCCCTGCGTAATGGCAGCCTCTCGCTCCTGGTGGAGGAGCTGCCGGATCTGGGTCAGCGTGAACGGCACCTGCTGTTCAGCCCCGCCGCCGCTCCCGATGGCGCCATGCCGGTGCTGTCGGGATTCGACTCCAGCGTGGATGCCTCCTTCAAGGTGGCGCAGCTGAGCTTTCGCGCCGATGTCAACAACGGCAGCGGGTCGCCCAACATGCTCCGTTTTCATGTGGGCCAGCGCAGCAGCGCCGATGCTGCCGCTCCTCTAACGGAGAGGCTCAGCACCCTTGCCGTGCTTGATGCCGTTGTGTCAGACAGTTCGGTGCCGCCCGCCTACGACAGCGATCCGGCGGCCTACGCCCTGGACACCGACCAGCGCCACAACGCTCAGGTGCGCAGCCAGCTGATTCTGGATCTGATGGCCGAAGGCAACGACCCTGCGCTGTTCCTGTCCGGCCCGGACCTCAGCTGGAGCTCGCCGGCCAGCAGCAACGACGGCAGCAGCCTGACGTTCGATCAAACCGTGAATCTCTCCGCCTGGCGTGCTGACCAGGGCGCCGGTGTGGTGAGCTTCGCGCTGGTGAGCGGCGACCGCACCATCTCCTTGCTGCAGAACGCCAGTGGCGGCACGGCTGGTGCGATCACGCCCGACTCGGCGCTCGATCAGGGGAGCAGCGGCTGGCGCAGCACCGAGGGCAAATCCGTGGGCGGCCAGGCGGCGTTGAGCCATCTCAATCTCATGGGGAGCACCTGGACCCCAACCGCCAGCCGTGATGCTCAGCAACTGGCCCTGCTGGCCCTGCAGGTGGATGGCAACTGGATCAATACCCGGTTCGAGGGCGGCGTCAGCCTTCAGCTCTTTCTCGACAGCATCACCAGCGCACCCACCGCGACACCGGTACGGCCGCAGGTGGACATCCAGCGGTTGGCGGGCCAGGACAACGGGATCGGGTTCTATGCCGTGGATTCGATCACCGGTGCCGTGGATGGGCTGAATCCCGGCGACCGCGATTACCTGCAGGCGGCGCTGCAGCGCTCCGAGGCGGCTGACCTGCTGCTCGAGGCCAGTGAGCTGCCGGCTTTCGGGCAGGAGCGGACGTATCGCGAGCTGGCGCTCGATCCCAACCGGCAATACGGGGTTCTGCTGCTGGTGAATGGCAACCGCGAGCAGCTGTTCTCCTCATTCGCGGCGGCGAATCCCGGAGGGGCACCCCAGATGATGAGCCTGGGCAGCGATAGCAACGGCATGGTGCTGGGGATCGAGGATCTTTCGGTGATCGGTGGCCGCAGCGATCGCGACTACAACGACCTCATCGTCAAGCTCGGCAGCGTCAACGTGGCGCTGTTCTGAGTGGCTGTCCCTTTGTGTCGAGACGGGGGCGGAGGTCCAGGGCTAGCTAGCCGCGGCAGCTCCGGGATGGCATCGATCATCAGCAAAGCTGTCGCCAGGTTGCGGCGCACCATCCCACCCCTTGCCCTGGCCCATCCCCTCAGTAATCCACCCCGCGCTTGAGATCCACGCCGCGCTCGGCGTAGTGCTTGTGGCACACCATCTCCGAGTGCACGCTGGCCAGGTCGAAATAGGCCGGCTGATGCTTGCAGCGGCCGGTGATGATCACCTCGGTTTCCGACGGTTTACGCAGGAGCGTCTGCACGATCGGCTCCACCGGCAGCAGCTCGAGATCCACCGTGGGGTTGAGTTCATCGAGGATCACGGTCTTGTAGAGCCCACTGGAGATGGCGGCGCGGGCAATCTCCCAGGCGCGCTCCGCCTCCACGTAGTCGATCGGTTGCTGCTGGCCGCGCCACACGATGGCATCGCGCCCGGAGCGCAGATGATCCACCAGGTGGGGATAGCTCTCCCGCAGGGCAGCGATGGCGGCGTCTTCGGTGTAACCACTGCCCCCCTTGAGCCATTGCAGGATCAGCACCCGATGGCTCTTGTCCTGGCTGATGCCGCGGCCGATGGCCTGGAGGGCCTTGCCAAGGGCGCTGGTGCTCTTGCCCTTGCCTTCCCCCGTGTAGATCTCGATCCCCTCGAGCCCTTGCGCCTGGTCCGCCTCGAGGTCGGGGTCGACGCCCGCGGTGCGGCGGTCATCGCGGCGATGGGCCCGCATCTCTGAATGCAGGTCGGCGATCTGCACCAACTGGCGGGGAGCCCCGCGCCCGGTCACGATCACTTCCATGCCCGGCGGCTTGGCCGCCAGGGTGCGCACCACGTCGTCAGCCTCGAGCAGGCCCAGATCGAGCACGGGGTTGAGCTCATCGAGCACCACCACCGAGTAGAGCTCGCTGGCGATGGCGCCCTTGGCGATGTCCCAGCCGCGCTGGGCCTCCTGTTGATCGAAGCGGGTGGCCTCATCCGCCGTGAAGAACTCCCCACGCCCCGTGCGCACCTGGTCGATCAGGTGAGGGAACCCCTGCTGCAGGGCTTCGATGGCGGAATCCTCGTCGTAGGAGCGGCCGGGCCCCTTGAGAAAGCGCAGCAGCAACACCCGGGTGCGCTTCTGCTCGCAGATGCCGAGGCCAATCGTGCGCAGCACCACACCCAGGGCCGCCTGACTCTTGCCCTTGCCCTCCCCGTCGTAGACGTGCAACTGGCCGCGGGCCCGCTCACTGCTATCGGCAGCGGTACGGATCCCGATGCCACGGCCGGTGCCGCTGCGACTGGACGTGGTGGCGGTGGTTGCCTGCGGGGCCATAGCCGGGCCACTTACCGTTGGATCCTAACGAGGGCCGCAGGCCCTGCTGCGCCCTCTTTGAGCCTGGTGAGGCCCGTGCATCGCGCCGTTGAAGCCCTGCCACCAGAGCTGGAGCACGCCCTGGCCAGGCTCCGCGCCCACGTGGCTGGCTATCCCGCCGTACTGGTGGCCTACTCCGGCGGCGTGGACAGCGCCCTGGTGGCCGCCATCGCCGCGGAGCAACTGGGGGATCGCGCCCTGGCGGTAACCGGCGTCTCGCCGGCCCTGGCCCCCCATCTGCTGACTGAAGCGCGCCTGCAGGCCCACTGGATGGGCATCCGCCACCGGGAGATCCCCACAGCCGAGCTGGAGGATCCCGCCTACAGCAGCAACCCCGCCGATCGCTGCTACGCCTGCAAGCGCGAACTGCACGGGCTGCTGGCCCTGGTGGCGCGGGAAACCCTGGCCCCTGGCGCCCCGCCCCCCCAGGTGCTCGATGGCGTGAACCGCGACGACCTGGGCGACCACCGGCCGGGCATCCAGGCCGCCCGCGAGCGCGGGGTGGGCTCGCCGCTGGCGGAGCTGGGCATCGACAAGGCAGGCGTGCGTGCCATCTCCCGCAGCCTGGGCTTCCCCTGGTGGGACAAACCTGCCCAGCCCTGCCTGGCCTCCCGCTTCCCCTACGGCGACAGCATCAACGCCCAGCGCCTGCACCGGGTGGCCGCCGCCGAAGCCTGGTTGCGGCAGCAGGGGTTCAAGGAGCTGCGGGTGCGCAGCCAGGGGGAAACGGCACGCATCGAACTGCCCAGCCATCAGGTGGAGGCCCTGCTGCAGCGCGTGGAGCGACTGGAGCTGGTGCGCACCTTCCGCGAGCTGGGCTTTTCGGCCGTGAGCCTCGACCTGGAAGGACTGGTGAGCGGCAAGCTCAACCGCGACCTGCACCCCTGAACCGCGCACAAAAAAGCCCCTCCGGTCGGAGGGGCTCAAGACCGGCAGGCAGCGGATCAGGCCGCCGCCAACACCGGCTCCCGTTCGGCACCGGCCACGGAACCAGGGGTTTCGCGCCGGAAGCTCTTGAGCTTGTAGTTGCCGGCATTGAGCTCTTCGCTCAGCACAATGCAGGCGCGCTCCGGCATGGTGTGATCACCACAGGTGAACACATCCACAGCGGCGTAACCCGACTCGGGCCACGTGTGGATGGAGATATGGGATTCGGCCAACAGAGCCAGCCCCGTCACACCCTGGGGGTCAAACCGGTGGGTGATCAGATTCAGGAGAGTGGCGCCAGCACGCTTTGCAGCGGTGGTGATGGCGGTCCTGAGAAAAGCTTCGTCGTCGAGCTTGGCGGGATCGCAGCTGTAAAGCTCGAGAATGCAGTGTTTACCCACCATGTCGGTGGCACTGGGTGATTGGGGGCTACCGGCGAAAGTGCTTTCAGCTCCAGTCCATCCCGGGTTGGGGTGGAGGCAGGCCGCTTGGGTCATCAGAACCAGGCAATGAGCACAACACCTTACTGGCCAGGCCGCAGGATTCCAGCCTCAACAGTGACGAGCTGGGAATGTGTGTGCCATCCCTGGCTGAAGGCCCCCAGGTGCGTGGCGCTCACCAGGCACTGGTGCCCCTCCCCCACCGCCTCGAGCAGCAGCTGCTGACGCTCTGGATCCAGTTCCGCCAGAACGTCGTCGAGCAGCAACAGCGGCGGCTCACCCCAGAGCTGCTGCACCAGCTCCAGCTCCGCCAGCTTCAGCGCCAGCACCAGCGTGCGCTGCTGGCCGGCGGAGCCGTAACGCCGTGCCGGCTGCTCCGCCAGCTCCAGCGCCACCTCATCGCGGTGGGGCCCCACGGTGCACTGGCCCAAGCGCAGCTCCTGCGGCCGCTGCTGAAGCAGTTGCTCCAGCAGTGCCGCCCGCCAGGGGTCCTCCGCCTCCTCACCCTCCAGCAGACTGCCCGCCTGATAACGCAGGCCCAGCTGCTCGCGGCCGCCGCTGAGGCGCTGCTGCCAGGCCGCCGCCAGCGGTTCGAGTCGCCGCAGCGCCCGCTGCCGCCGCCGATGCAGGCGCGTGCCCACCAGGGCCATCTGCTGATCGAAGGCATCAAGGAGCGCATCCAGCTGCCCCTGCCCGAGGCCGCGGCGCAGCAGCTGGGCCCGCTGGCGCAGCAACCGCCCATAACGACTGAGCAACTCGGCGTAGACCGGCTCCAGCTGCAACACCACCCGATCGAGCCATTGGCGACGCAGGGCCGGCTCGCCGCGCACCAGCTCCAGATCGAGGGCGCTGAAACCCACGCAGCGCAGCGGACCGATCAGCTCGTGCTGGCGCTCGAGCAGCTTGCCGTTGCGGCGGGCCTGACGACCGCCCTGGCGGCGCAGCTCCAGCTCCAGGCGATCACCACCGCTGCTGTCGGCGGCGATCAGGGCCTGGCGCTGACCGTGATGGATCAGATCACGATCGGCGCTGCAGCGATGAGAGCGCAGGCTGCCCAGCAGCTCCACCGCCTCCAGCAGGTTCGACTTGCCCTCGCCGTTGCGGCCGATCACCAGCAGCCGCGGGGCCTCAAGGCACAGGTTCAGCTCGCCGTAATTACGGAACTGGCGCAGCTCCAGGCGATGCAGCCGAATGGGTCCGGGGCCGTCTGACGGCTAAGGTAAAACCCGTGAGGAGACCTGCTCCCCGCAGCGAAGCCCAGATCCTGGGCATGTAGCTCAGTTGGATAGAGCATCAGATTCCGGTTCTGAGGGTCGGGGGTTCGAGTCCCTCCATGCTCGTTGTCTGCCTACAGCAGGTCTCACACATCGTCCGACCGGCCCCCTGCTCCTCGCTGCGGGCTGATTCGGCTCGCGCTAGAGCCTCAGGCCCATGGCGCGGATACCGCCAGGATCCACCACGAAGCCCTGGTGGCGCAGGGGTTGGAGCGCCGCCGGCAGGGCGGCCACCGAGATGCTGCAGCCGGGTAGATCGCGGCGCAGCCGTGCCAGAGCGGTGTGCACCAGCACCAGCAGCAGCTGAGGCTGGCTGGGGTCGGCGGGATCGGCGGCCAGATCCCAGAGATTGGCATTGAGGGCCAGGTCGCTGGTGGCACGCACGAAGCCCACCAGGGCACCGGCACCATCGCGCACAGTCAGCTGCCAGGCGCTGCGCTCCAGTGCCCGCTGCAGTCGCTCCAGCGGCCGTGAGGGATCCCCGCAGAGCACCAGCAGCCGATCCAGCTCCTCCAACGCGGGCAGTGCGTCGCTGGCGAGGCTGTAGCCCTCGGGCAGCGCCGGCGGCTGGGGCTGGGAGCGAAAGGGAATCAGAAGGGAATCCAGCACCGACGGGGCCGCCTCAACCTGTATTGCGCATGCCGGCGGCGATGCCATTGATCGTGAGCAGAGCACCACGCAGCAACTCGCTGCGGCTGTAGGTGCGGCCGTCGTCGCTGGGGGCGGCCTCGCTCATGGGCGGCTGGCGGTTCTGATCGCGCAGGCGCCGCAGCAGAGCCACCTGCAGGAAGCCAAGCGGAATGATCGTGCGGTTGCGCAGCTCCACCGACAACTGCAGAGCCGGATCGCCATCCAGCAGACGCTGGTGGCCCGTGATCGCCAGCACCAGATCGCGGGTGAGCACGAACTCCTCGGCGATGCCACTGAAGATGCGCTCGAACGCCTCACGGGAATCCGGCCGGCCCAGGGAGCGCACGTAGTGATGGGCCAGATCCAGATCCACCTTCGAGAGGGTCATCTCCACCTTGGAGATCAGCATGCGGAAGAAGGGCCAGCGCTGATAGAGCCGCTGGAACAGCTCCAGCTGGCCGGGATCGGCATCCAGCTCCTGCTGCAGAGCCGCCCCCACGCCGAACCAGCTGGGCAGCAGGAAGCGGCTCTGGGTCCAGCCGAACACCCAGGGGATTGCCCGCAGGCTGGAGAGGTCCTTGGCGCCGCTCTTGCGGCGCGCAGGACGGCTAGAGATCTGCAGCTTGCTGATCTCCTCGATCGGGGTCACCTGCTGGAAGAAGGCCACCAGGTCGGGGTTGTCGTGCACCAGGGCGCGGTAGTGGCTGCGGGAGCTGACCGCCAGGCGCTCCATCAGCTCGTTCCAGCTGGGGGTGTCGTCCACATGACTGGTGACCAGGCTGTTCTGAATCACCGCGGTGGTGACGGTTTCGAGGTTGTAGAGCGCCAGTTCCGGCAGCGAATACTTGGAGGCGAGTACCTCGCCCTGCTCGGTGATCTTGATGCGGCCGCTGAGGGTGCCGCTGGGCTGGGCCAGGATCGCCTGGTAGGCCGGGCCGCCGCCGCGGCCCACAGAACCGCCGCGGCCGTGGAAGATGCGCAGGGCCACATCGTGGCCGGTTGCCAGCTGCTGCAGGGCGATCTGGGCTCTGTGGATCTCCCAGTTGCTGGAGAGAAAGCCGGAATCCTTGTTGCTGTCGGAATAGCCGAGCATCAGCTCCTGCAGGGGCCGGCCCGTGGGGCTGATGCTGGCGATCAGCTGGCGGTAGAAGGGCTCACGGAACAGCCGCTCCATCACCGCCGGAGCGGCCTTGAGATCCTCCACCGTTTCGAACAACGGCACCACCAGCAGGTCGGAGCGCTGGGCCAGCGGATCCACCAGCCCCGCCTCCTTGGCGAGCAGCAGCACCTCCAGCAGGTCCGACACCGTGTGACTCATCGAGATCACATAGGTGCGACAGATGCGGCCGCCGAACTCCTGCTGCAGGCGATGCACCATGCGCAGCACATCGAAGGTCTCGGCGGTGGCGGGGCTCCAGCGCACCGCGGAGGGAATCAGGGGGCGGCGGGTCTGCAGTTCCGCCAGCAGCCACTGCACCCGCTGCTCCTCGTCCATCTCGGCGTAGGGAACCGGCAGCTGCAGGTAGCGGCTCAGCTCATCGAGGGCATCGCTGTGGCGGGTGCTCTCCTGCCGGATGTCGAGGCTGGCCAGGCAGAAGGCGAAGGCATGCACCTGGGCGATCAGGTTCTGCAGGGGCTCACAGCTCAGCCCTGTGCTCTGCAGGCTGTCGTTGATCAGCTCGAGATCGGTGCGGAATTCGGTGACCGTGGCGTAGTGCAGCTCCGGGGCCGGCGCCGGCGTCAGGCCGCCCTGGCCGAAATCCGAAGGCAGCGGCGGATGGCTGTCGCGCGGGGCCTGCCAGCCGGCGGCCGCCAGCTGCTGGTTGCGCTGCTGGGTGAGCCGCAGCCGCTCCAGCACGTAGCTGATCTTCAGCCGATAGGGCTCAAGGCGGTAGCGGGCGGCGCGCTCCTCGTAGATCTCGGGGAAGCGCAGCCGATCCATCTCCAGCGACTCCAGCAGCGGAGGGCTCACCTGGCTCCACTGCATCGAGATGCTGAGCTGGTCGCGCAGGTCGCCCACGGCGAGGATGTAGCGATCGAGCATCAGCTGGCGCTGATAGCAGGCGGTGCGCCAGGTGATGTCGGGTGTCACCGAGGGATTGCCATCACGGTCGGAACCCACCCAGGAGCCGAAGGTGCAGAAGGCATCATTCGGGGGCACCACATCCGGGTAGTTGGTCGCCAGGGCACTGCGGATGCGCTGGCGCAGCTGGGGCAGGGCACCGAACAGCACCTGCTGGAAGTAGTGCAGGGCGTAGTCGACCTCATCCAGCACCGAAGGCTTGAACTGGTGCAGTTCATCGGTGCGCCACCACAGGCGGATCTCCTCTTCCAGCTGCTGGCGCAGGCTGTGGCGCTCCTCAAGCGTGAGCTGGTTGCCCTGCTGCAACTTCTGGATCAGGGCCGCCACCCGCCGTTGCTTGTGGCGCACGGTGTGGCGCACGATCTCCGTGGGATGGGCCGTGAACACCAGCCGGATGTCCAGATCCGCCAGCAGCTGCTCGATCCGGGCCGGCGGCACGCCGAGGCTGCGCATGCGCGTGAACAGCTCACGGAAGGTGGCCGGCTCGGTCTGGCTGGCAAGCGGCGGCAGGAAGGGATCGCTCAGATCCTCGGGATGGTGGGCCCGCAGGCTGGCCAGGTAACTGTCCTCCTCGATGTGCTGCTCGAGGATGTTGACCAGCTGGAAATACAGGGAGAAGGCCCGCGCCGCGGCGATCGCCTCCGCCAGTTCCATATCGCGGATCAGCTGCACGATGGCCGCGGTGGCAGCCTCGGAGGCCGCATCGGGCTCACCACCCTCGATGCAGGCGCTGAGCTCCTTCATCCGCAACAGCCGTTCCGCCTGCTGGGGCGGACACTCGCTGCGCAGCACCGTCTGCCAGAGCTCCTCAACCAGCTCCAGGCGCTCGCCCAGCAGGCGGGTGACCCTGGGTTCAGCCGCGGAAACGGGAGCTTCAGTAGCGGCGAGGGTGGGCCCCATGGAGGCGGGCACGGCGGTCGGGCGATCCATGATCATCCCAAAGCACCGGGATCGTCTGTCGCAAGGCCTGCACTCAGGCCAGCACTCAGGCTCAGCTCACGCTGCTCCATCGCCAGGGCGCCAGTGGCGATCAGTTCGGCCACCGGGGTGCCGGAACGCTCAGCAGCCAGCCACTGCATCGCCTGGTTGCCCTCGCGGAGCATGGCGCCGAGGGGCTCCAGCCAGGCCTCCAGACCCAGATCCCGCGCCAGGGGTGCCATGCCCTCCAGCTCGGCCGTGATCCAGTCGCGGGCGCGCAGGGTGGCGCCGCTGCGCCAGTGGGTGAGCAAGGCATCAAGGCTGCTGCGGGCGGCGGCGCGATCGTTGGCATCGGCCAGCTCTGCCAGGGCTTCAGGGCTGAGCGCACTGGCCAGCAGTGGGTCGTGGGCGGTGGGATCGGCGAGCAGCTGATGCAGCCGCAGCTCCACAAAGGCGGTCACCGCCAGCAGCTGCTGCGGATCGGCCAGCAGATCGCAGATGCGGATCTCCAGGCGGTTGAGGTCGTGGGGCCGATCGTCACCATTGGGCCGCACGGAGGTCCAGAGGTGGCGCACGTTCTGCATCGTGCCGCGCTGCAACTGCTGCTCCACCCAGCTGATGTAGTGGGCGTGGCTGAGGAACAGCGGCACCTGGGCCGGCGTGATCGGGAACTGCAGCCAGCGCTGGGAGTGGGCGCCTGTGACCGCACCATCGAGGAAGGGGGAGCAGGCACTCAGGGCCAGCAGCAGGGAGGCCTCGCAGCGCACCAACCGGCAGGCCGCGAACAGGGCCTCCATGTCCGTCAGGCCGAGATTGATGTGCACGCTGGCGGTGACCACCCGGGTGCCGTAGGTGGCCTCGATGTAGCCGTGATACGCATTCGTGGGATCGGAACGCTCAAAGCGGTGGCTGTCGCCGGTGCTCAGGGTGCTGCCGGGCAGCACGGTGAGGCCGCGCTGGGCCAGCCAGGGGCGCAGGCGGCGGCGCGGCTCCAACAGCAGCTCCAGCTGCTCGGCATAGCCCGCGTGCGGCGGGGTTGTGTACTCAAGGTTGCGGCAATCCGGTTCGGTCACGAACCCAGCCAGCGCGGCGGCGGCCTCAGCGGAGCAGCCGACCACCGTGCCGTCGGGCCGGCCGGTGTAGAGCTCAACTTCAAACCCCTTGAGCAGCAAGGGAGCGACCACACTCATGCCAGACAGGCCAGCGCCTTGAGCATGCCACGGGCCTTGTTGAGGGTTTCCAGGTACTCGGCATCGGGCCGTGAATCGGCCACCACACCGGCGCCGGCCTGCACCTGCACGCGCCAGCGTCCATCACCCGCTGGCAGCACCACCATCGTGCGGATCGTGATGGCGGTGTTGAGCGCGCCGCTCAGATCCATGGCGCCGTAGACGCCGGAGTAGGGCCCGCGGGCGTCGGGCTCGAGGGCATGGATCAGCTGCATGGCGCGGATCTTGGGGGCACCGCTGACGGTGCCGGCGGGGAAGGACGCCATCAACAGATCCCATACGTCGCGATCGGCATCCAGCAGCCCCTCCACCTCACTGACGATGTGCATCACATGCGAGTAGCGCTCGATCACCATCAGCTCGCTCACCCGCACCGTGCCCGGCTGGCAGACGCGGCCGAGGTCGTTGCGACCCAGATCCACCAGCATCACGTGCTCGGCGCGCTCCTTGGGATCCGCCAGCAGATCGGCCTCAAGGGCCTGGTCCTGCTCCTCGCTGTCACCGCGGGGGCGGGTGCCGGCGATCGGCCGCAATGAAGCCTTCACCCGGCCGCTGCCATCGGCCAGGGGCTCGGCCTTCACCATCACCTCGGGGCTGGAGCCGATCAGGTACCAGCCGCCGAAGTTGAAGAAGGCCATGTAGGGCGAGGGATTCACCATCCGCAGGCTGCGGTAGAGCTCGAAGGGCTCGCTGTGCACCTCGGTTTCCAGCCGCTGGCTGAGCACCAGCTGAAATACATCACCGGCGCGGATGTGTTCCTCCCCAGCACGCACGGACGCCTCGAATTCAGCGCGGCTGCGATTGCTGCGGGTGGGCAGATCGAGGCCGGCCACATCACGCCAGTTGAGCGGAGCCACCCCAGGCGGCAGCGGCTGGTGCATCCGCCGCTCGAGAGCATCCAGGCGGGCGAAGGCCGCGTCGTAAGCGGCCTCCGCGTCGACGCCGGCCTCAGCCAGATCCACATAGGCCACGGCCGTGATCTGGCGCTTCACCTGATCGAAGGCCAGCAGGCTGTCGGCGAGCATCCAGCAGCCATCGGGTGGGCCCTGGGGATCGATGGGATGCACCGGCACGCTGGGCTCGATCCAGCGGATCAGCTCATAGCCCCAGAAGCCGAACAGCTGCCCCAGCGGTGGCAGGCCGGGAATGGCGGGGGCGCTGTAGGGGGTGAGGGCGGCGCGCAGCAGGCTGAAGGGATTGCCGCTCAGAGCCTGCGTGCGGCCATCCCGCCAGGCCTGCTCCGCCTGATCTCCGCGCACGGTGAGGGTCCAGAGCGGATCGCTCACCACGAAGCTCCAGCGGCCGATGCGCTCGCCTCCCTCCACGCTCTCCAGCAGCACGCCGTGCTCACTGCCGGCTCCCACCTTCAGCCAGGTGGTGAGCGGCGTTTCCAGGTCGGCCGGCCAGGTGCGCCAGATGGGGATGAAGCTGCTGCCCGCCGCGGCCTGGGCCAGAACGGTGGCTCGATCAGGGGAGGGCATCACGGCGATGGACAGGCAAAAAAAACGGGGCGCCCGGCCCCGCCTTTATAGAGGTTGGCCTGTTGGCGGCCAGTGGCCAGCAGCAGGCTGCAGCGCTCAGGAATCGAAGGTGTTGCGGCCGCTGAACTTGATGCTGGAGGGATTCACGTTCTGGCCGATACGGCGGGCGTTGTGGCCAACCATGACGCGACCTTCATTCACTTTCTCGGGGAAGACACCGTCCTTTGGATGCAGGAACTCGGTGTCGCCGCCGGGGAAGATCCGGTAGATCTTGTAGTCCTCGATCCGGGGCTTGAACTTGGTGCGCAGCTGGGTGCCGAGCGCCAGACACTGCTCCTTGCGGGCGAAGTACATGATGTTCTCGCCCTCGTTCATATGGGCGGCACCGCCGGTGGGCAGCTCAAATGCCTGAACCTTGGAGCTGGTCCAGGTGATCGCGTATTTCTCTTCGGTTTCAGCGGCGTTGAGCAGACCGCCCGTGCTGCCGATGTACTTCGGGAGTTGACCGCTCAGTTGCACGCTCGATGCCATGGCTGTTCCGGAGAGGAGAGTCGGCGGACCGCAGACCGTTTCGTTCGGAAGCTAGCACCGTGTTTTGGGGCAGACGGCCAGCTCCGGCGGGGTCTTCACACCCGTCAACAAACCGCTAACCAGGGGCCACCGGGAAGAAGACCGTGAGATCGTTTCCGGCCCGTTCGGCCAGCCGGCCCCCCAGGCTGTGGAACAGCCGCTGGGTGGCCTGACGGCTCAGCTGGAGGCTGCCGGTACCGGGGTTCCAGCTGAGGACCGGACCCACACGCTCGCTGTCCATGCCGTCACGCTCCGGCTCCGCGTCCGCCAGGTCGGCGCCACTGGCGCTGAAGCGCAGCTTGAGGCGGGCGCCCGCGGGCTGCAGGCTCAGGCTCACCACACTGCCGCTGGGCAGTCCGCGGCTGAAGCGGTCCACCAGCCCGCCAAGCACCGTTTCCAGCCGGGTGGGATCGCTGAGCACCGGCGGCAGGTCGGCGGCGATCCTGAGCTCCAGGCTGAGGCTGCGCCGCTGCAGTTGCTGCTGCCAGGCTGGCTCCAGCAGGCGTAGCAGCTGGGAGAGATCGGTGCGGGCGAGGGTCTGATCAGCCGCCGGCGGCTGACGCTGCAGCTCCGCCGCCAGAAAGATCAAGCCGAAACGGTCGATCTGCTCGCTACACTCGCCATCGATCTGCTGCAACCGCTGGCGCACGAGCTCGGGAAGGTCGACCCGGCGCAGCAGCGAACGAATCAGGGTGCGGATCGTGGCCAGGGGAGTGCGCACCTCATGGGTGAGCGCCTCAAGCAGGGCCAGCTCGCTGCTGGGGGAAGCGGGGGAACCGCTGCGGGCCTCGGGTGGGGAGGCGCTGCGGTGCACGAGTGGCTGCAGGGTGACGCTGGGCGCCATGGCCGCCAGGCGCTCCGCAAGAAGCGGCCAGAAGCGCTGGGCCTGCTGCTCGTCGCTCTGCAGGGGGCCAAGGGCACGAAGCGCCTGACGCAGTTGTCGACCCTGGGCCGGATCGGCCAGCTGCAGACGCTCATCCAGCAGCGCCAGTGCCGCCGAAAGGGTGGTCGGATCGAAGCGCACCAGCAGATGCCGCTCCTGCACCCCGCCCGCTAGGGCCAGGGCCACCTGAACGCGAGGGGTGACCACCAGCAGCAACGGATCCGTGCCATCGGCTTCGTCCAGCGCCAGCCGCGCGAAGCCACCGGCAGCGGCACCTGCAGCAGCGCCAGCCCCCCCGGCCACACCCGGCAGGCGTGGGGCCGGAGCCGCCAGCAGATCCCCCAGGTCAGGCGGAGCCCACACCCAGCCCTGCAACTGCTGCAGGAGCGCTGGCTCGTAGAGGGCCGGCAGCGGCGCCGCCAGCCAGACGCCCTGGAGAGGCCGCTGGGGCAGCAGGAAGTCCTCCTGAATCGTGGCGAGCGCCGCCCACCACTGGCGGCGCACGCTGTCCTCATCGCCGCGGCCGGGGCTCACCCCCTGCGCCAGCCGCCGCCGCAGAACCTCGAGGCTGGCAGCCATCACCGGCGGGTGGGGGCCTGGCTTCCCCTCCGGGCCACCGAGGCACACAGGCCGAGAGCGATGAAGTTCACGAGCATGGCGGAGCGGCCGTAGCTGAGCCAGGGAAGCGGAATCCCGGTGATCGGCCCCAGGCCGATGGTCATGTTGATGTTCACCACCACCTGGAACATCACCATCGCGCCGATGCCCACCACCACCAGCGACTCCACATCGCTGCGGGCCCGGCCGGCGATCTGCAGCAGCCGCCAGATCCAGACCACAAAGCCCACCACCACGAGCATCGAGCCGATGAAACCGGTCTCCTCGCCGAGGGCACTGAAGATGAAATCGGTGTGCTGCTCGGGGATGAAGCGCAGCAGCGTGAGATGCCCCTGCAGCAGTCCCGTGCCGAACCAGCCGCCGGAACCGATGCCCACCATGCTCTGCAGCAGGTGATAGCCACCGCCCATCGGGTCCTGATTGGGATCCAGAAACAGGGTGAGGCGAGCCCGCTGGTGAGGCTGCAGGAAATTGATCCAGAGCCACGGTGCGCCGACGGCGAAGAGCGCCTGGGCGGCCAGCACCACCGCCAGGGCGATCCGCTTCCAGGGCAGGCTCTTCCAGGCCAGCCAGCCCATGGCCGGGATCCAGCCGATCAGCAACCAGGGCAGCACGCCGGCCACGATCGAGGTGACCACCGGCGACATGAACAGCACCACCCAGGCGCCGGGCATGCCGGACCAGAACATCATCACCAGCAGCACCGCACCGAACACCAGCGAGCTGCCCAGATCCGGCTGCACGAGCACCAGCAACCAGGGCAGGGCGATGGTGGCCACCGGTCGGACCAGATCCACCGGCCGCTCCACCGGATGCCGGGAGAGCACATGGGCCAGCAGCAGGATCGCCGCCACCTTGGCGAACTCCGATGGCTGCACGTTGAAGCCGCCGATGCTGATCCAGCTCTGGGCCCCCAGGGCGCTGACGCCGATGATCCGCACCGCAATCAGGCTGGCCACCATGAGCCCGTAGATGGGCCACGGCCAGCGGGTGATCCGTTCCACCGGCACCCTGGCCAGCAGCAGGGCCACCACCATGCCCACGGCAGCGGTGATCCAGTGCTGATACCAGTCGGCGTAATCGGCCTGGCGCTGGGTGCTGGCAATCAGGAAGCCGGCGATGAAGATCATCGCCAGGGGGATCCACCAGAGCACCTTGTCGACCCCGGCGAACCAGCCGCGACGCCGGACCGTCCTCTTGCTGGAAAACAGGCCGGAGCGACGCCGGCCCCAGGGCGCGACCAGCGTCATGCTGCGGCCACCAGCGGCAGCCGGGCGGCGAGATCGCGGAAGGCTGCGGCGGTGGCGGAGTGCGGCGCAGAGAGCACGGCCGGTCGGCCGCCATCTCCCCCTTCCACCACGGCCAGCTCCATCGGCAGCTGGGCCAGCAGGGGCACCGCCGCTTCCGCAGCAAGGTGAGCACCGCCACCGCGGCCGAACAGCTCGTAGCGCTTCTCGGGCGCATCGGGCGGGATGAAGGCCGTCATGTTCTCCACCACGCCGAACACGGGCACCCCCAGCTGCTGGAACATCGCCAACCCCCGGCGCGCATCCTGCAGCGACACCATCTGGGGGGTGGTGACGATGATCACGCCGGCCATCGGCACCGCCTGGGCGAGGCTGAGCTGGGCGTCGCCAGTGCCGGGCGGCAGATCCACCACCAGCACGTCGCGCTCACCCCAGGCCACCTGGTAGAGGAACTGGCGGATGATGCCGTTGAGCATCGGACCGCGCCAGATCACGGGCTGGTGGGCATCGATCAGCAGCCCCATCGACACCATGGCGATG
>Ga0214917_10004146_pt1 | contig 16332 bp, 7 predicted proteins | sample LL_1208_BB_MetaG_FD_177983 | JGI IMG/M metagenome (GOLD analysis project Ga0214917, IMG submission 177983) | Freshwater microbial communities from Lake Lanier, Atlanta, Georgia, United States - LL_1208_BB | ecosystem: Environmental > Aquatic > Freshwater > Lake | place: USA: Georgia | collected... | reverse complement strand
GTACAAGAAAAAAAGAAATAACAAGAAACGAATACTTAAAAAGAAAATTAATTAATTATGGTATTTGGGGAACATTGGGAGCTATTGTTGGTTATACTATGGGAACAATGTCTGGCGAAGGAGTTTTAGAAGCAGCCCTTCTTATGGCTGGATTAGGTGGAACTGTTGGGGCTGAATTATCGGCTTCTTCAGGAAGAGAAAAAGTAAAAGATGATGATTCTGAAAATATATCAGAAAGGTATAGAAGATATAGAAGAAGATATTAATCTTTAACCCTCCCCTAAAAGGAGGGTTTTTTATTTTTATAAATTTTTTACTTAAAAAAAATATAAACTATATTTATATGTAATATGTCAACAGGTATTTCATATGGTATAACATTTCCTTTTAGAGAATCTTTTGTAGGTAGATATTTAGATGTGTCTAATACAAATGAAGAAGAAATTAGAACAGCATTAATTCATTTGTTGTTAACAAGAAAAGGATCTAGATATTATTTACCAAATTTTGGAACAAGATTATATGAATATATTTTTGAACCTTTAGATGGACCAACATTTACTGAAATTGAATCTGATATTAGAGATTCAATTGGAGAATTTTTACCAAACTTGATTGTTACAGAAATAACAATAAAAGACGCTTCAGAAAATTTAGAAAACAAGGGATTTACTGTAAACGAAGATAGAAGAGAGTTCAAAGTAACGGGAATTTCTGAATTAGAACACACCGCAAAAATTAAAATAAATTACAGAATTACAAATCAAGCGTTTGAATCTAGTGATTTTGTTATAATTAACATTTAAAAAAATGGCACAAAAAAAAATATCTTATACTACACGAGACTTTCAAGGAGTTAGAACTGAACTTATAAATTTTACTAGAACTTATTATCCTGACCTTATTCAAAATTTTAACGATGCTGGTATTTTTTCTGTCTTATTAGATTTAAATGCTGCGGTTACTGACAATTTACAATTTCAAATTGATAGAAGTATACAAGAAACCGTATTACAATTTGCACAACAAAAAGGTTCAATTTATAATATTGCAAGAACATATGGCCTTAAAATACCAGGACAAAGACCATCGGTCGCACTTGTAGATTTTTCAATTACGGTTCCTGCATTTGGTGATAGAGAAGATTTAAGATATTGCGGTATATTATCAAGAGGATCTCAAATAAATGGTGCCGGACAAACTTTTGAAACGGTATATGATATAGATTTTTCTTCTTCAATAAACGCAGAAGGAACACCTAATAGATTAAAAATACCAAATTTTGATGCTAATAATAATTTAATAAACTACACAATTACAAAAAGAGAAGTAGTTGTCAATGGAATAACAAAAGTATTCAAAAGAGTGATTACACCAAACGACGTTACTCCATACTTTCAATTATTTTTACCTGAAAAAAATGTACTTGGTGTTACAAGTGTTTTATTAAAAGATGGAACTCAATATACTACAATACCACAAACACCGGATTTTATTACACTTGGACCTGAAAGGTGGTACGAAGTTAAAGCGTTAATTGAAGACAGAGTTTTTGTTGAAGACCCAACAAAACCAAGTGACCAACCCGGAGTAAAAGTAGGTAAATACATTTCAACATCACAAAAATTTATCACAGAATATACTCCTGAAGGATTTTTAAAACTTACTTTTGGTGGAGGTAATGTTTCTGCTGAAGAACAATTAAGAGAATTTGCAAGAGATGGAAAAGGTTTTGATTTATCAAGATATACTAATAATTTTGGATTAGGTAGTTCTTTAAAATCGAATAGTACTTTATTTATACAATATAGAATAGGTGGTGGTTTAGCAACAAACGTTGGAGTAAATGCTATTAATCAAGTTGGTACAGTAATATTTTCAGTAAATGGCCCATCTGAAACAATAAATAGGTCTGTAATAAACAGTTTAAGATGTAATAATGTTACTGCGGCTATTGGTGGAGCAAACGCGCCAACAACAGAAGATATAAGACAAATGGTATCTTTTAATTTTGCAGCTCAAAATAGAGCTGTTACTGTAAATGATTATGAATCAATTATTAAAACAATGCCATCAATCTTTGGAGCACCCGCTAAGGTTGGTATTGTAGAAGAAAATAATAAAGTAAAAATTAAAATGTTATCTTACGACACAAGCGGTAATTTAACAAATATAATATCTAATACATTAAAACAAAATGTTGCAAATTATTTATCAAATTTTAGAATGATAAATGATTATATATCTATTGAAAGTGCAGAACCAATAGATTTATCAATCAGTTGTGAAGTTGTTTTAGATAATTCACAAACACAGGGTGCTGTTGTCTCAAAAATTGTTCAGATTATATCAAATTATTTTAATCCTTTAACAAGACAATTAGGACAAAATGTAGTTGCATCAGAAATAAGAAGATTAATTCAATCAGAAAATGGTGTGATTAGTATTTCTGAAATGAAATTTTTTAATTTAGTAGGAGGACAATATTCTTCATTTGAAACATCACAAGCATATGTTGATCAAACAACCAAAGAAATTCAACTTTTTGCAGAAGTAATTTATGCAGAACCATCTCAAATTTATCAAATAAGATATCCTAATAAAGATATAAACATCAGAGTTTTGAACTTCAAAACGGTAAATTTTTCATAGTAATTTATTTTTTTAACATCTTACTTACATTTTATTAAAATAGTAAATAAACTATTTATAAAATAATAAAAATTTCATGCCAAGATCATACAGATTAAAAACAGAAATTGGTGTAGATAAATACATCAATATAGATTTAGAACAAGATTTTGAATTTTTAGAAATCTTATCTTTAAAAATTACATCAAACGATATCTATACTAGATATTGTTCAGATTATGGTGTTATAGTTGGTCGCGTAGTTGTAAACAATGGATACGGAGTACCGAACGCTAGAGTTTCGGTTTTTATTCCATTACAAGAAGAAGATGTTGACAATCCTATTATCAATGAACTTTATCCTTATGTTAATATTACAAGTAGAAATGAAGAAGGGTATAGATATAACCTTTTACCAAAAAATCCATCATACATAGGACATCAATCAACAGGAAGTTTTCCTTCAAGAGGGGACGTATTGATGAGTTCTTCTTATATTGAAGTTTACGATAAATATTATAAATTCACAGTAAAAACAAATGAAAGTGGTGATTTTATGATTTTTGGTGTACCAATTGGGGAACAAACTGTAGTGATGGATGTTGACCTTTCGGATATTGGTTGTTTTTCACTCTCACCTCAAGATTTAATACAACAAGGGGCGGCAACTGAAGCTCAAGTCGATGGTGCTCAATTCAAAACATCAAATAACCTTGATTCACTACCTCAAATAGTAAGTTTAAATTTTAATGTAGAAGTAAGACCATTATGGGGTGATACTGATATTTGTCAAGTAGGAATAAATAGATTAGATTTTGACTTAACAAAATTTAAAAATATAGTAATAAAACCATATGCAGTTTTTGTTGGTTCTATTATAACTACAACTGATGATGATTCTATTTCTATAAAATGTAGACCAAAAAATGACACAGGAAATTTGTGTGAATTAGTAACAGGACCAGGTCAAATTTTAGCAATTAGACAAACAATATTCAGTGATAAATCTGGTAAACCTGTTTTGGAAGAGTATCAATTTGACAATAAAGGAAAAATTATTGATGAAAACGGAACTTTTGTTGCTAGTGTCCCTATGAATTTAAATTACATCACAACAAATGAATTTGGAGATCAAGTATTATCTAACGACCCTTCAAAAGGAATACCAACAAAAGGTAAATATAGATTTAAATTTAAATGGATTAATAAAGAAAAATCATTATCACTAAATAGATTTCAAAAACAATTATCAAACGTAAGTAAAGAAGTTGGTTTGTCTGATGACGAAAGCTCAGGAGCGTTTCAAAGAGCATCATTTTTAGTTCCGAACATAAAAGAACATGGTTGGTTCAATTCAAACATAGATCCATTGTCTTTTGCAACACAAACAATTACTTACACTGTACCTGCACCGCCAGCAGGATCTCAAATACCATATCCACAACAATTAGGTCCTGTTATTTCAATCATAGTAGATACAGGTTGGCAATTTGTTTCAGCATTAAACACTCTTAATTATGAAATATTAATTAACTATGGTTCTGGTTTTGTTCCATATTTAGGAGGTGTCGAGTCAATTTTTTTACCAGCAGGTTCTTTTATACAAATTAATGCAACTCCTGTTGGTAATGCACCTCAAGTATTTACTTTTAATGATATACCACAACAAAAATTCGATCTTTACAGATCATATGCATTTTCATTAGATTGGGATGATTATGTGGATGTACAGTCAGCAATTGACTGTAAAGATACATTTTATGAATTTAATTACAACAAAGTTTATACAACTGCTTTATTTTTAGATAGATATAAAAATGGTATTAGTAGAGCAAGACACTTAGGGATTAAAGAAATAGATAATAGAACTTGTAAAACAACAACAAATACTTTTCCTGTAAATGATATCATAAGAAATTTTGATTTAATATTTTTTCTGTTTAACATTCTTTCAAATATATTATTACCTATTGCAATTGCAGTATTGTTTGTACTACATTTTGCGGGATATGCTTGGGGTCTTCTAAAAGCACTTTTAGTTGCTTTTGCTGTTTTTATGCTTTTATATAATATTTATCAAATAAACCACGCCGCAGAAGCAGTAGCACAAGCGTCAACTTATACATCGTATTGTATTTCAGGATTTGTACCATCTCCTTTTGGTCCTTTGCCAATTGTAAATGTACCATGTTATATTTTGGTAAGTGAAATGTCGGCACAAGCAGCACTTGAATTGCAACAGGCAATTGTATCAACTGTTATATCTGGTTTATTTACACTTGGTGCTCTTGCTATTGCTATTTTTTCAGGACCATTAAAAATTCGTAGATTGGGACTTCCTATAATTTCATATCCTGAATGTAACACTTGTGAATGTGACTGTGGTACAATTGATAGCGATAGTGAATTTTCTTATAATAGTTTATTATCTGATATTAATCAAGCAGTCCAAAATGGAAATAATACAGGATTAGCAATACCAAATGGAGCTTTAGCTCCCGTAAATTCATCAGCGGCATATCAAATTGTACATCCTAATATGTATCAAACATCAAACACCAGTACAAACCCTAATGATGGATATTTTGATTGTGCAAATAGCCCTGATTACAGGTCTTTTCAATATCTATTAGGACAACAAGATATCGACCCAACAGTTGTCATAAGAGCTAATCAAGATTTTATAAGATTGTTTTCTGGATATGATATTTTAGTTACAAACCCACCAATCCAAATACACCCTAATGAAAAACTACTTTTACACGCACCACAACCATTTTTATTTGCAGGAAGACATCAAGCTCTTCAAGCTGATAAACGATGGTTTGCATATCCTTCTTCTGAAACATATCCTCAAAAATTAAATCAATTTAACACTAAAGATAAATATTTTGGAATTAGTGCGCCAAACAGAATTAAAGTTCATGTGAATCCACTAATACAAGGATCTAATCCTTACGAAGATCAAGTATTAGTGTTTTTAGCAAACCCAGGTACTAAAGCTCAGCTAACACCAGGTAAATTATTTTTATTTCAAGACCCTAAATATTCGGATCAATATTCAAATAATAGATTAGTTAATTTGACAGGAGGAACATATAATCAATTTAATACAAATTCAGTTACAGGAGTAACATTTACAGGAACTACAGGAATAACAATAAATTATGCAGATCCTTTTAACACATCGAACTTTATTCCTGTACCTGTAATTATAACTGCAGATTCAATTACTCAAATATCATCATTAGCTAATAACGGACCAACAAATCCTGGAGTTAATGGTTACGAACAATCTTTTTTAAAATACCCAATAGATTTAGAATATTTCCAAGCAATTACAGGAATTACAGTTGGTGATTTTTTACAAGTAGCAAATACAACTTCACAAGGACTTTTTCCAAATGAGTATCTTTTACACAAAATAAAATATATAAGACCTGGCTGTAGTATAGTTGGTGGTAATCCACCATTCAATTACAATGTTGAAACAATTCCTACACCAGCACTACAATTAATGACAAATTATCAAAATTATGAAATTATAATTTGTACAAGAGGTGTAGATCCCCACACACAAAAACAACATATTAAATATGATGTATCTAGAATTTATGGATATTTAGCACCTGGCACAATAGAAGTTGAAGGAAATTATTATTTAAATGTACCAATTCAAGGGTTTACCCCAAACCAATATGCTTTTACTTCAGACCACCCAATTTCACATTTTACACCAAATAATCAAGGATATAACCTTTATTTTCCATCATATTCATTTAGGATTTCAAATCAAACTGCAACAAATCCAAATTTTACAGCTTTCACTTCTAATTTACCTTATTATTATTTGGCTACAGATGATAATACTACAGGAGTCGGTAATACATATATAAATTACTCTGTAGGACAAGGACCTACAACAAATTTTATGTCTTTTTTTTCAATGTTACAAACTTTAAATCCTTTTAATATATATTCATTACCTTACGATCCATCATTAGCACCATTTACTACAAATTTTCCAGGAGGATCAGTATTAGTCACAAGTTATGGACAAACCGCATTCAACGCCTCAGTGAATGTCGTAACTCCAACTTTTTTTGATAGACACACAGACCAAGGAGCAAACAATGCTACTCAAAAAAAACAATATTATTATTACCCAACGAATACAACATTGACTATGAATAAATTTGTATATTTATATTCAGCGGCGTATTATAGAACTTTTAATCCACAACCTGTAAACTTTAACAGTAGAAATTATCTTATCATGAGAAGTGATAGAATACCAACATCTACAAAAGTAGAAAATGGAGTACAACAAGACACAGGATATGGTTTACATCAAAATAACAATATAATATTTTATGATGTACAAGGAGCTGAACCACCTTTACAGATATTAGCAGGTTTGTCATTAGTAACTGGAGATGTATTTGATCAACCTCCAGTTATAACAGCACTTACAGAAACATTACAATGTGAAGGTATTGTACCTCTAAGATGTTATAGTGGTAACGGTCATTCATGGACTATTAAACCGTATGGATTCGGACCTACAAAATGTTCAGTGCCTGCAGATAGAGTTAAAAATGGTTGTTACTGTATATTGAACAAAAATAACCAAGGTGAGTTTTTAATACATGGAGCTTTTGAAGATGATGTACGTTTATTATTGGAATGGAAGGTTAGGTTTACAATGAACTTTGCTCTTTGTAGAGGAGTTTTTGCTCAAGTTTTTCAAAATAATTGGGTAAATGGAACTTTATATATGTTTTCTTTTAATACAAGAAAAATTTATGCTTTAGACCCTACACAACCATTATATCAAACACAATTTTACAAAGGTTATTGTAGTGATGTAATAGTTTATAATGACATTTCTAATAATTTTTATTACAGAAGTTCTCCTTGGAGTAATGTTACACAAGAGTTTATTGGAAAAGATTCGCCACCCGCAAATTACCCCCAACTTCTTTTGAATTATCCAGGACCAGGATATAATTTCAAAAGAATACAATTTCCGACAACAGTTGTTGATTTAGGACCAAGAGATAGTTTTATAAGAGAAATTTGTTCTAATGATGCTTTTAGATCTTATTATGTAAATCAAATAGATGCAACATCATACAAAGACAATTCTAATATCTTACTTTTAGCATTTCTATCAAGGTTGTTGAATCAACAAGTTATTGGTAACATTGGAAATACAGGAATACAACCAACAGGAAATATTGCACAATTAATTGAAGGAACATCAATTAAACAATTTTTTGATAATGATAGAAAAGGTGATCGAATTGATGGTGATATTGCCCAAATGTTATCAATTAATTCAGAATGGAAAGTTTCACCTTTTGTTACTGAAAATTTAGATCCTGTTAATGTAAATAAATACATCTTTTTTGGAATTGAAGGTATTGGTGTTGATCCTTTTAAACCTGTATTTGGAGTTTTCTTTTCATCAAGTACTCAAGAGTTGAGATATAGAAAAATTATGTCACCTGGTATACACACATATAATCAATCGCCTTTAATAGAAGAAATTTATGGATATCCTAAATCTCAAGTTGTGCCTCATTATAGATGGATTTTAGCTAAATCTAGTTCAATTTTTGGAACAGAAGATAATAATTGGTATACAAATGTTTTACAAACAGGATTTTTTAAAAAAGAATATCAAAATTTAGATTTTTTTACTTTAGGTGAAAAATATATTACACAATACAACCAAACATTGGGAGGTTTTGGATTTCTTACAAATTTTAATTTACCAGGATTACCACCACAACCTATATTACCTGAAGATTCGCCTTTTTTCCCACCTAATGGTACATCCGGAGTAATTCAAGGACAACCAGTTGCGGTAAATATTTTACAACAACAATTAACAACAAATAAATTTCAATCATTTGTTGTTGGAGCTCCTTATTTCTTTTATTTTGGATTAAAAAACGGAGCAACCGCTATGGATAAATTTTATAAACTATATGTACCTGAATACTAATGATTGAAAATTCTACAAAAATTATATTAGGTAAAGAAAGATTTAAAAGTAGTGTTGACGTTGATACTTTTGTAAATATTCCTGTAGAACAAACCACTAAACTTTTAAATGAATATGATAGGTCTGTTGATATTGGTTTGGAAAGTTTATTTGATGATGAAAGACAAAGTTGTACAATTTTTAGACCATCAACAAAATATACGATTTTATTTGAAAATGCTTATACCGGATCAACTAATTATCCTCCATTTAGAAATAATCTTTATTATACAAATGAAATTTTAAATTCTATTAATTCATTTCCAGGTGGAAACGTTACTGCTATACCACCATTTCCTCCTGTTGCAAATGTTAGTTGGGATGGTTTTCCTCAATATTTTGAATTTGATTTTATAAGAACTGATAATAATGTAATAGGTTACACAAAACCACCAAATAATCATATAAATTTTAGAAATATAAGTGCTAATACATATAATTGGACTCATTACATTAGTTACCCTTTTGAAAATGATTATAATAAACAACTGAATTTTTACTCTGGAAATACAAACATATCTTGGACATGGGTTGCTTCGACAGGTATACCATTTATTATATCAATAGGATCAAATTTAAACACAAATATTATTTCTTTTTTAAGTCCTCTGAAACATGGATTGAATGTTTCAGAATTTGTTGAATTATTTGATAATTTAGGACAACCTTTGAACTATAATGGTAATAACATATTTCAAGTCACAAGTTTAGGTAATAACGGATTTAATTCAAAAAATTATGTTTTTAACATTGCTAATGTTGGATTTTTAGGAACAACTTTTCAAACTTCAACTTTAGGGTTTTTCAAAAGAATTATTAATATAAATAACATAAAAGAAACAAGAAGTGAGTATTATGTTAGAAGACACAAAATTATTACAGAACAAAATTGTACTATATTAACTAAAACAGGATTTGAACAAAATATTTTTAATTCTAGACCAAAATATGAAATATACGCATTAACTCCTTTACAACAATTTAGATCATCAGTTAAAGAAGATAGTCAATCATACACATTATCCTTTAATTGTGATATTGATGTTAGCAAATACCGCGATAATCAAAAAAGGCCATTAACTCAATTATTTTTTACAACAATATGGAGAGGTTATTTTGGATGGACAAGAAATATGAAACAAGGGTGGGAATTTAATATACCATTAGCATTTAATAATAAATCACAGCCTTGGTGGGATTTGTTGAATTCATTATCCAATACAAATATCAATCAATTAAATTATAATGTAGGTCCTATTGGACCATTTTATTATAATGATACATTAGCATCTGGAGATACTATAGATGGTGATTATTGTGAATGGAATAATTATGATCAACAAGAAAGAGTAATATCAAAATATGTTCATAAAATAAGATACAACGGAACTTGGTTTAACGTAACGTCAAATTTTCTACCAACAACAAATCAATATGGTTATTTTTATTTTCCACATTCGCCAATACAAATAAGAGAGTTTTCTAATTATGTTGAAGAAGGGAGCTCAGCAAAAGTAATTGATATACCTGATTGGGCTTATTTTTCACAACTATCAAACAGTTTTAGATGGAGAGATATTTACACATATGGGTTTATAGATGAAGAAGGTATTGGTGTTGATTATCCTTTTTTAAATGGTAAACATTATCCGTATATAAATACAATTTTTAGAATAATTCCTGAAAATTATAATATAACATCACAATATATTAAAGGATATCAACAACCTAACATAACAATAACAACAACAGACCCAACTATTGATGAGTGTGAATAAGTTTAAAATATTGCAAGATGAACTTGACAAATACGTCAATATACCTGTAGAATTACAATGGGATTTTGCAGGAAAAGACCAAGCTATTGATGATTATGAAAAAACAATAATCAAAGAAGTGGTTGGTAATGCTAAAGATTTTGAAATAGTTAGATTTTCACACGAAACAACACCACAACTTTTTACTGATATAAATTATGAATTTTATTTTTACAACAATCAGTTGCCAATAACATCACCTTTAGTGAATGTGGCAAATTGGAATACATCATATTTAACAACAGGGTTTAACGTACAACAAATATATTACTATGAAAATTCTTTTACAAAATCTTTTTTCAAATTAGATTTTTATGACACACCAAATGAAACCACTCAAAAAAATTATTTTTCTGTAATCATACCAACTCAACAAGGTTCTACACAAATTGGAATTTTAAGTTTGTTTGTACCACCTGTAAATATAAAAACACCAATATTTAAATTGGATTTTGTTGGAGATAAAGAAGGTTTTTTCTTTTATTGGCTTAGAGAAAACGATTATGTTAACATCAATAAATTTTTTATGAGTGCAAAATTTTTTGATGCTAGATTTGGAACATTTGTAAGAATGACTAATAGAGCTCAACCAATAATATTGCCAACAAAATTTACTTTTGACAACTCAAAATATTTTTATTATGAAGTGACTTTAAATTATACAAATTTTACTTATAGAATTAATGATATTTTATCTTCTTTGAAAGTCGGTACAGCGGGTCAACCCATAAAATGGTATGAGTATGTTAACCCATAATGGAACAACAATATTATAAATTTTTTATTTCTCCAGAAAATGTTAGAGGAGATCTTATAACAGTTCCATTCACTGGTGAAACCGATATTTCTTATCTTGTTGATCCTTGTTGTTCAACAACAGCAGTAACATTAAACACAATAACAGGAACTACAGGATATTATTTACCTATGAATTTAGTTCTTAGTGGTAATACAAATGGAAGTTCACTTTTAGAATGTTTATCGATTAATTTGTTTTTACAACAAACAACAGTTGATATTGGATACTACTCTGTTTTTGATGGGGCAGTGATTCAAAAAGACGTTATTACAAATTTTATATTGACTGCAGATACTGTTACAAATCCTTTAGGATACACATATTTATTTTATAACACATCTAATACTGAATTAATCAAATTTTTGTCTTTAGTTGTCTTTTCAGTTGATTGGGGGGATGGTGTTGTACAACCGATAACAAGTTCATTACCATTACAACATACTTATCCATCGGGAAATAATGTTTATACCGTAAGACTCACTGCAAATTCTCCTTGGGGTATTTCTTATGTTGAAAAAAATATTGTTGTTCCTTTTACAGGAACTACAATAGATAATTTGAACGGGACTGCATATTTTATACCTGCAGGTATTTGTAGTGGAACTTCAGTTAGTTATGATTTTATTTTTAGTGGAGATTCTAATTGGAATATTAATGATTTTTATAGTTACAACTATACAAATATACCATTTACGGTTTCTGGTTACACTACTTCATCTTTGAACGACTTACAACAATATGGTCCTGTATCTAACTTAATAGGAGGTAAATTTGTTTATGGACCCGTTACCGGTATAACAGGTGTTGTTGGTGAATTTTTAGGAGTATCGCCAACAGGCGAATATACTGCTTATACAATTAATAATATTATATATTATGATTATAGTGATTACACCATTTATCTGGTGCAATCTTCAGGATTTACTCAAAACGATTTAATACTATCTGCAATCACTAAAAATGAAGCATTGTTAAATGTCATAGATCAACCAGAAGTAATTACAAGTGTTTATGTAAGAAGAGGTAAATATGCACCTTTAGAAAGTCTTATGAGATTAGGTGAAGTGGATAATTTAGGAGATTTAGAAAAATATGGATATAGTTTTTTTAATGTTATAAAAGAACCAACATAACTATTTATAAAAAAAACAAAAAATGGCAACAGGTAATTATGGAACTATAAGAGGTGCGGACGTTAGTCCTGAAGATGTAGAAATCATTATGACTTATACACCTACAAGAGATGATACTAATAATTTTATATTAACAACTTTGAATGCAAAAGACATACTTCGTCCATATTTTCACAATAATGAAACTGGAGGTAATTCGGGTGTAGAAATATTAGGTGGTCTATATAACTTAAAATTACCAGCAACACAGTTTAATAAATTAGGAATTTATACATTATTGATAAGACCATCAGAAATAAGAACTACAATAAACGACTGTGGGGTTCTTTCTGCGTTACCAAATGTAAAAGGAATTGTAATTGATATTAACCAAGTACCAACTCAATATAGAAATAAATTTGTTAATCAAGGTTTGGTTGGTTTTAGAGTAGAGTATTTAAATTCTAACGGTACAAAAATACCAAACTTTTTTAGATTGATAACATCTTCATTTTATTGTGAGCCAGTTGTTCAAAACTTAACCAACACCATACAAAAATCAATTAGATATAGGTATGTTGAAGGAGCAACAAATCTAATGTTTTGCACTTTATCACCATCATCATCGCCAACAAATAAACCAAATGCAACACCTTATATAGGACAACCAAACCAAAATATAATCATAACAAACACTTTTTTTAATCCAATTACAACTGAAATTGAAATTGTTGACCAAGACATTTCTACTCTTGCTATTGCACTTTATGGAAATCAAACTAAATCAATTGATGATGGGATTTACACAATTTACGATTCAAATAGCAACATTTATAAACAATATAACCTTTATGAAATCAAAGATCAATTTAATAATTTATTATACGAGGTTAGACAAGACAGAGGTATTAATATAGATTTCAGTAAAAGTTTTTCTAACATAACAGGATAATGGCAAATAAAAAATTTACCTGCCCACCACAACCAGCAAGCGGACAAGGAACATTTTCTGACAATTTAGTTGGATTACAATTAATTGCAGGAGGAGGATTTACGCAAGGAAACTTTGAATTTTCAACGTCAATAAGTGAAAAACAAAATAGAAATTTTGAATTAGGTTCATTTTCTGAACCAATAAATTTAGATTCTTTAAATATAGAAAGTTTAATAGAATCCCAATCTATTTTGACAAAAAATTTTCGAGTATATCCAAATTATGATTTAAGTCAAGTAACAAATTTTACAGAATATGGATCACTTACAAAAAGAATTTCAACATCATTAACTAAAATTATTAATTTTTTTCCAGCGGCTTTAGAAGTTTTTAAAGTTACCCCAAAATTTTTAACAGAAACAACAGCGTTTAATTGTATTTATGATGCGATTGATAATGAAACTACGTTTGATATTTATTTAACTTCTATAAGAAATCCTTTTGAAATCGATTTCAGTCAAAATGCAACAAGAAACCTTTTTTTAAAAGAAATAGAAGTTTCACCTTTGAGAAATATGACTACAAATTTTATAAATTATAGTCTTTATGTTAATGAAAATAATTATCCTGTTAGCTATATATATCCAATTGACGATAAATCAACAACTTTTACAATAATTGTAAAAGGGGATCCTTTTTCTGGATTTAATATATCTTACGATACTTTAATAATAAGACCAAATGATTCGCAAGTTAACAAAGTTTTCCAAGAAAATTTTGATCCTGTCGAGAATTTTTTATTAAACAGAAACGTTTCTCCAAAATATACTGCTAATTTTAACGTACCAAAAGAAACTGAATCTGGCAATTATGTGTTTACAAATGAATTAATTACTTTTCCATTGTCCGGTTTATGGAATTTAGACATTCAATCACAAAATTTTGAAATTTATATTCAAAAATTAAGTGATTTTTCATTAAATTTAGATGAATACAAAACAAATTTAATATCACGTTTTTTAACAACAGGAGCTTTAAAAGAATTTGACACATCAGATCAAAAATTTGAAAAAGTTTTACAGATATATGGTAGAAGTTTTGATGAAACAAAAACATTTATAACCGCTCTTAGTAACATGACTAATGTTAATTATGTTATAAAAAATGATATACCATCAAGATTACTCAAAAATTTAGCACAAACATTAGGGTGGAAAACAAACATTTCACCAATTTCAAATGAGCAACTTTTACAAAATGTATTTGATCCAACAACAAATTCATTTCCTGGTATATCGCAGGGTCAAACACCAGAAGAACTTAATTATCAATATTATAGAAATTTGATATTAAATTCCGCATATCTTTTTAAATCAAAAGGCACAAGAAAATCTATTGAATCACTTCTTAGATTGATAGGTGCCCCTGAAATGTTAGTTGAATTTAATGAACATGTCTACGTTGCAGATCAGAAAATCAATATGGTGGATTTTGAACAAAAATATTTATTAATTTCAGGAGGTACAATTACTACAACAATACCAATACTACAAACAAATAATGTTTTTTCAATTTTAGGAACTAGTGTTACGGGATTCACCACCCAAACAGTTACTGTACCTGTAACAACTATCAGAGAAGATTATCCCGTAGATCTAATTGGATGTCCGAAAATGGCAGAAGTTACAGAAAATTATTTTTTTCAAATAGGAGGAGGATGGTTTGAATCTACACCTTCGCATAGAATGCCTGAAGAAGTAAATATAACTCAAAGCGTGTTTACTGGCAATAATCCAACTTATCAAACAAAACTTTTACCTTTTAATTATGGCGAAGAATATCTTAACAGATATCGTAATTTTCCATTTATGAATTTAGGTTATAAATTAAAAAAAATTGTTGATAATAAAAAAAGTTGGATAGATATACAACCGATTTTAAGAAATAGTTTTGATGCTAATATGAATTCATATTATGTTGCTAATGAAGAATGTTTGGTTATAAATGTAAAAAATGTTGACATATTCATGAACCCATCTCAAGGACTTTTATATGATGTTTGGCATATGTCAAATTTATATAATTTTCCAATACCAGAACAAGGATTAAATTACGTACCACCGTCTCCTTGTTTTATACCTAATCCATATCCTAAGAAGGGTGGAATAGATTGGACTGAAATAGTACCAAGACCAAAACAAAAAACTTTTTTTGAATTTGCTGAAACATTTTGGCATAATATGATTAATGTTAGAAATAGACAATTTATCACTGATGGTAAAACTGGAGGATACCCGACTTTGTCTTCAATATATTGGAGTTATTTAGAATCTCAAAAATTAATAGGTATTAGAAATGATAATTTTAATTATCAAACAATGATAGACTATGTTAATGGTCTTGGTGATTATTGGGTAAGATTAGTTGAACAAATGATACCAGCTACCACAATATGGACAACTGGTGTTAAGTTTGAAAATTCAATTTTTCACAGACAAAAATTTGGATGGAGAAGACAAACTATCTGTAAAATTTTACCTCCAGATTGTAAACCATGTGGTATTAACACACAAGTATTTGTATATGATTGTCCTGGATTATTTATTGATTGTCCATTATATCCATGGACATCAAATCCTAACGTGAATTCTTTTGGTGTTATGCTTTCTATTTTGTTACAAGAGTATTATCAACAAAACAATATTAATCCTGCAGATTGTTTATCTCTTTCTATACAAACTAAATGGTATGTTGATATAAGATTAAATAACGTAATATTAGCACAAAATTCATTTTTTGTTGGTGCAGGACCGGCTTCAGTCCCAACTGATTTAGATTGGATTAATGCTTTATCGGCTAGTCTAACAAGTTTACAAAATTTGGGATACGATTATATTATAGACGTTGATAATAGTACTGTAAATGTTTTTTATAATAACTGTAATCCAACAAATGATGAATTTTCAATAAATATTGGAGTTAATTTT
>Ga0214917_10004144_pt1 | contig 16333 bp, 11 predicted proteins | sample LL_1208_BB_MetaG_FD_177983 | JGI IMG/M metagenome (GOLD analysis project Ga0214917, IMG submission 177983) | Freshwater microbial communities from Lake Lanier, Atlanta, Georgia, United States - LL_1208_BB | ecosystem: Environmental > Aquatic > Freshwater > Lake | place: USA: Georgia | collected... | reverse complement strand
ACCCGAATATTCCGAAGGCTCGATCCGCGTTTTGAAAGGCTTGGAGCCGGTCAAGCAGCGCCCGGGCATGTACACCCGCACCGACAACCCCTTGCACATCATCCAAGAGGTGATCGACAACGCCGCTGACGAAGCGCTGGCAGGTCATGGCAAAAAGATCACGGTGCAATTGCACAGCGATGGCTCGGTCAGCATCGAAGACGATGGTCGCGGCATTCCCTTTGGCATGCACCCCGAAGAAAAAGCGCCGGTCATTGAACTGGTGTTCACCCGCTTGCATGCGGGTGGCAAGTTTGACAAAGGCCAAGGTGGCGCTTACAGCTTTTCGGGCGGCTTGCACGGCGTGGGTGTGAGCGTCACCAACGCCTTGGCCAAGCGCATGGAGGTCTCCTCCTACCGCGAAGGTCAAGTGGCGCACCTGGTTTTTTCGGGCGGCGATGTGGTGGAAAAACTCAAACTCCGTAAAACCGAATCAGGCGATCGCCGCCAAGGCACGGTGGTGAGGGTCTGGCCAGACGCCAAATACTTTGAGTCCCCCAACCTGCCTTTGCAAGAGTTGATTCACCTCTTGCGCAGCAAAGCGGTGTTGATGCCAGGCGTGAGCGTGACGCTGGTGCAAGAAAAAGCCAAAGACAGCCAAACCTGGCTGTACAAAGGCGGCTTGAGCGACTATTTGACGCAAACCCTGAGCCACGACCCCTTCATCCCGTTGTTTGAAGGCGAGGGCTTTGCCGATGAAGGCCACGACAGTTTTGCCGAAGGCGAGGGCGCGGCGTGGTGCTTGGCCTTCACCGAAGACGGCTCGCCGGTGCGCGAAAGCTACGTCAACCTCATCCCCACCAGCGCAGGCGGCACCCATGAAAGCGGTTTGCGCGATGGCCTGTTCAACGCGGTGAAAAGTTTCATCGACCTGCACGCCTTGCTGCCCAAGGGCGTGAAGTTGCTGCCCGAAGACGTGTTTGCCCGCGCCAGTTTCATTTTGAGCGCCAAGGTGCTGGACCCCCAGTTTCAAGGGCAGATCAAAGAGCGGCTCAATTCACGTGATGCGGTGCGTTTGGTGTCGAGCTTTGTCAAACCTGCTTTGGATTTGTGGCTCAACGCGCATGTGGAGTTCGGTAAGAAACTTGCCGAGTTGGTCATCCGTGCCGCCCAGTTGCGTCAAAAAGCTGGCCAAAAAGTGGAAAAGCGCAAAGGCTCTGGCGTGGCGGTGTTGCCGGGGAAGCTGACCGATTGCGAAAGCCGCGACTTGGCGCACAACGAAATCTTTTTGGTCGAGGGCGACAGCGCCGGTGGCAGCGCCAAGATGGGCCGCGACAAAGAAAGCCAAGCCATCCTGCCCCTGCGCGGCAAGGTGCTCAACACCTGGGAGGTCGAGCGCGACCGCTTGTTTGCCAACAACGAGGTGCATGACATCGCGGTGGCGATTGGTGTGGACCCGCATGGCCCCAACGACTCACCCGACCTGAGCGGCCTGCGCTACGGCAAGGTGTGCATTTTGAGCGACGCCGACGTGGACGGCTCGCACATTCAGGTGCTGTTGTTGACGCTTTTCTTCAGGCATTTCCCCAAGCTGATTGAAGCCGGCCATGTGTATGTGGCACGTCCTCCTCTGTTCAGAGTGGATGTGCCAGCGCGGGGCAAAAAACCCGCGAGCAAAGCCTATGCATTGGACGAGGGCGAGTTGACAGCCATTCTGGATAAAAGCGCCAAAGAAGGCGTGCCGCGAGAGAAATGCAGCATCTCCCGCTTCAAAGGTTTGGGCGAGATGAACGCCGAGCAGCTGTGGGACACCACCTTGAATCCCGACACGCGGCGCTTGCTGCCGGTGCAATTGGGCGTGCTGGACTTCGCCCAAACCGAAGGCCTGATCACCCAGTTGATGGGCAAGGGTGAGGCGGCGGCGCGGCGTGAACTGATGGAGTTGCATGGGGACAGCATCGAGATTGACGTGTAAGCCCTTGGCAATGGGCGGGGTGCTGGACCGAATCAGCGCTTGGATAAAATGCATATTTAAACATATCCTTTAAAATTACCCGATATGTATGCGCGTCTTGCTTCAGAACGGCTCCAGTATTTGGCTCGCCAGTTTCCGGCGGTTTTGATATTGGGCGCGCGCCAGGTGGGCAAGACCACGCTGGCGCGTTCGGCATTTGCCGAGCACCGCTACATCGATTTGGAAGACCCCAACACGCGTGCGCTGTTTGCCGAAGACCCGCGCTTTGCGCTGGATGCGCGGCAAGAGGTACCAGGCTTGGTGTTGGATGAAGCGCAGCGACTGCCAGAGCTGTTTGATGCTTTGCGCGGAGCGATTGACGCAGATCGCCAGCGCATGGGGCGCTTTGTGTTGCTGGGGTCGGCGCAGCCTGCGCTGGTGCAGAAAGTGGCCGAGAGTCTGGCGGGGCGGGTGGGTATTTTGGAGTTGCCACCGTTGACGGTCATGGAGGCCCACAGTGGCGACCATCCCATCACCGACCATCGCCCCATGTGGCTGTGTGGGGGCTTTCCCGATGCGCTGGGGGCCCCAGCGCGGGGTGGGCATTTTCGGGATTGGTGGGAGGCCTACTTGCGAACTTATGTGGAGCGCGATTTGCCCGCCATGGGCATGAGCGCTGACCCGATTTTGATGCGCAAACTCCTCACCATGTTGGCCCATGCCCAAGGGGGCGTGGCCAATTTGAGCCAATTTGCCACAGCCCTGGGCCATTCGCAGCCCACCATCGCTCGCTGTGTGGACATCTTGGAGCGCAGTTTTTTGCTGCGGCGCTTGCCACCTTACTTTCGCAATGTGGGCAAACGATTGGTGAAAGCCCCCAAACTCTATTTGCGCGATACCGGACTGCTGCACCACTTGCTGAACATTGATTCGCTGGACGCTTTGGACCATCACCCGATTCGCGGTGCGAGCTGGGAGACATTTGTCATGGAAGACCTGTTGCGCCGAGAGGCCTTGGTGTGTCCGAGCAGCATGCCGTATTTTTGGCGCACGGCGGGTGGGGCTGAGGCAGACCTGTTGCTGGATCGCGGGGACGCTTTGCATGTGCTCGAGATCAAAACCGCACGCGCGACCTCGCCCTATTTGGCCCGTGGTCTGCGTGCCATCATGCAAGACACGGGGGCGATCAGCGCCACGGTGATCGACCAAGGGCAAGGCACCGATCCACTGGCGCCGGGGGTGAGCCGAATGGGGTTTGAGATCGTGAAAAATTGGCTACCTTAGGGATTGCACGCAGCAAACCCGCTGCTCAATACAATGCCGAACCTTTTGAATAAGAGCGCCCAGTCACAGGGCCACCTTCAGATGAATAAAAACAAATGGATGGATGTTGAACAACCATGACGGATGCAGTGACCCCCGATCTTTCTGATGCCGAGTCCGACGACGGCATCGCCTTGGGGCATTACGCCCAACGCGCTTACCTTGAATACGCCCTGAGCGTGGTCAAGGGCCGCGCCTTGCCCGATGTCTGCGACGGCCAAAAGCCGGTGCAGCGGCGCATTTTGTATTCCATGTCGCGCATGGGTTTGGGCTTTGGCGGCCCCAACGGCGCGGTGGGCGCTCGGCCCGTCAAAAGCGCCCGTGTGGTGGGCGATGTGCTGGGCCGCTACCACCCGCACGGCGACAGCGCGGCGTACGACGCGCTGGTGCGCATGGCACAAGATTTTTCCCAGCGTTACCCGTTGATCGATGGCCAAGGCAACTTTGGTTCCCGCGATGGCGATGGTGCTGCGGCCATGCGCTACACCGAAGCGCGGTTGGCGCGCATCACCAGTTTGCTGCTCGATGAAATCGACGAAGGCACGGTGGACTTCCAGCCCAACTATGACGGCTCGACCGAAGAGCCCAAGCAGTTGCCTGCGCGTTTGCCGTTTGCACTGCTCAATGGTGCCAGCGGCATCGCGGTGGGCATGGCGACGGAAATCCCCAGCCACAACCTGCGCGAAGTGGCCGACGCTTGTATCGCGTTGATCAAAAACCCCAAGCTTTCACACGCCGAATTGCTGCAAATTTTGCCCGGCCCCGACTACCCCGGTGGCGGACAAATCATCAGCAGCGACGCCGATATTTCCGACGCTTACGCCACTGGACGCGGCTCGCTCAAGGTGCGTGCGCGTTGGGTGATTGAAGACCTGGCGCGGGGTCAATGGCAGCTGGTGGTGAACGAATTGCCCCCAGGTGTCAGCAGCCAAAAAGTGTTGGAAGAAATTGAAGAGCTGACCAACCCCAAGGTCAAGACCGGCAAAAAGGCCTTGACACCTGAGCAAACCCAGTTGAAAGCCACCGTGCTGGCGGTGCTGGACGGTGTGCGCGATGAGTCCAGCAAAGATGCGCCCGTGCGTTTGGTGTTCGAGCCCAAAACCCGCACGATTGAGCAGCAAGAACTCATCACCACCTTGCTGGCCCACACCAGCTTGGAAAGTTCCTCGTCCATCAACCTCACCATGGTAGGCCTGGACGGCCGCCCCGTGCCCAAGACCTTGCGCCAAATGCTGGAAGAGTGGATTGCTTTCCGCCAAACCACGGTGCAGCGTCGTTCGCAATACCGTTTGGACAAGGTGCTGGCGCGCATCCATATTTTGGAAGGCCGTCAGTTGGTGTTGCTCAACATCGACGAGGTGATCCGCATCATCCGCCACAGCGACGAGCCCAAGCCTGCGCTGATCGAGCGCTTCAAACTCTCTGAGCGCCAAGCCGACGATATTTTGGACATCCGCTTGCGCCAATTGGCGCGGTTGGAAGCCATCAAGATTGAGCAAGAACTCAAAGAGTTGCGCGAAGAGCAAGGCCGTTTAGAAGACATTTTGGGCAGCGCCACCTCGCTGCGCCGCTTGATGGTGAAAGAAATTGAGGCCGACGCCAAAACCTTTGCCGACCCGCGCCGCACGCTGATTCAAGCCGAGAAAAAAGCCGTGGCGGAAGTTAAGGTGATTGACGAGCCCGTCACCGTGGTGGTGTCGGCCAAAGGTTGGGTGCGTGCGCGGACCGGCCACGGCCATGACCCACTGGGCTTTACCTTCAAGGCCGGTGACGAGTTGTACGACACCTTTGAGTGCCGCACCGTGGACCAACTGATCGCCTTTGGCTCCAACGGTCGGGTGTATTCGGTGCCTGTCGCCTCCTTGCCTGGCGCTCGGGGCGATGGCCAGCCCGTCACCACTCTGGTGGACGTGGAGGCGGGTACGCAGTTGGTGCATTACTTTGCCGGCCCTGGCACGCTGACCTTGTTGCTGAGCAACTCGGGGGGCTATGGTTTTGTGTGCTGCATCGATAACCTGATTTCCCGCAACAAAGGCGGTAAGGCCTTCATCAGCTTGGGCGAGGGCGAAACCGTGTGTTGCCCCTCACTGGTGGGTGGCGGCAACGATGAAACGCCGCTGCCAATGGCGACCCATGTGGCTTGCGCCTCCACCGGCGGACGCATCCTGACGTTTCCCATCACCGAACTCAAGGCCATGGAGAAAGGCGGCCGTGGCTTGATGCTGATCGATTTGGAAGCCAAAGACAGCTTGGCCGGTGCAGCGGCCTACACCCGCAGCGTGTGCATTGTGGGCGTGGGGCGCGGTGGCAAAGACCGTGAAGAAACGCTGGAAATACGAAGTCTGAACAATGCACGGGCGGCAAGAGCCCGTAAAGGCAAGGCGGCGGACTTGGGTTTCAAACCCACCACGGTGCTTCGGGTCGAATAAAGCCAACTTGTCTCCTAATAGAAAGAACGTGATGCGTATTCAAAGTTTGGCGCTTGGCTGTGTTTTCAGCTTGTTTGTCATGGTGGGTGCAAAGGCTGTTTATGCCCAAGGTACCGCCCCCAAGGCTGAACCCAGACCAGCGCTGACGGTAACCGTGACCCGTGCTCAAACCCAAAACCTAGCGCAAGGTGTCAGCGCCAACGGCACCGTAGCCGCTTGGCAAGAGGCGAGCATTGGCGCGGAAATTGGTGGCTTGCGTCTCACCGAGGTGCGGGTCAATGTGGGCGACCAAGTCAAGGCTGGTCAAGTGCTGGCGGTGTTTGCCGCTGATAACGTGCTGGCTGAAATCAACCAAGCCAAGGCCGCCATGAATGAAGCCAAGGCCGTTGCCGCAGAAGCCCAAGCCAATGCGGATCGCGCCAGAGCTTTGCAGCCCAGCGGTGTGATCAGTGCCCAGCAGTTCAACCAAAGCCTAACAGCAGAAGCCACCGCCAAAGCACGTGTCGAGTCTGCACAAGCCTTGATGGCGGTGCATGAGTTGCGTTTGCGTCAAACCCAAGTCAAAGCGCCGGACGGCGGCGTTATTTCAAGCCGCAGCGCCAGTGTAGGTGCGGTGGTGGGTTTGGGCACCGAGTTATTTCGACAGATTCGCGGCAACCGTTTGGAGTGGCGTGCGGACATGGTGTCCTCCGAGTTATTTCAAATCAAGACGGGTCAAAAGGTGCGTATTCAAGGCGCTGCTGGAGGTTCTGTCACCGGCACAGTGCGCATGGTGGCGCCTACCGTGGACGGGCAAAACCGCACTGGCACGGTGTATGTCGATTTACCCTCCAACGCGATGTCTTCACTCAAACCTGGCATGTATGCGCGGGGTGATTTCGAGTTTGGCTCCTCAACTGCGGCAATGGTTCCCCAACAATCCGTGGTGATTCGCGATGGCTTTTCGCAAATTTTTGTGGTGCAAGCTGATCAGCGGGTAAAGCTTTACAAAGTCAATTTAGGGCGTCGCCAAGGCGAGTGGCTTGAGGTCACATCTGGACTTCCCCCTGAGGCCAATGTGGTGGTTCGAGGTGCAGGGTTTCTGACAGCGGGCGACTTGGTCAAAGTCGTTGCTGATACCCCTGCCGTCAGTAACCCTGCTGCTGCCAAGCCATGAACGTTTCAGCTTGGTCTATTCGCAACCCCGTCCCTGCGGTGGTGTTGTTTGTGTTGCTGACTTTTGCCGGTTTGCTGTCCTTCAACCATATGAAGGTGCAAAACTTCCCCGACTTGGATTTGCCCACCATCGTCATCACCGCCGCCTTGCCAGGCGCTGCACCGGTGCAAATGGAGACCGAGGTTGCCCGAAAAATTGAGAACGCGGTGGTCTCGGTTTCGGGTTTGAAAAACCTGTACACCAAGATTCAAGATGGCAATGTGCTCATCACCTGCGAATTTCGCATTGAAAAATCGGTTCAAGAGGCACTTGACGAAGTGCGTTCTGCGGTCAATGGTGTGCGTGGCGACTTGCCCCCCGATTTGCTCGACCCCATGGTTCGCAAACTCGAATTCACTGGTGGGCCGGTGTTGGCTTTCACCATCGCGGCCACCGAATGGGACAACGAGGGTTTGAGCTGGTTTGTGGACCAAACCGTGACCCGTCGCTTGTTGGCCGTCAAAGGCGTTGGTGCAGTCACCCGTGTGGGTGGTGCAAACAGGCAGGTTGAAATTGCCCTCGACCCATTGCGACTGCAAGCTTTGCATTTGACGGTGGCTGATGTATCGCGCCAGTTGCGCCAAGTGCAAGGCGAAAGCTCAGGGGGACGTACCGATTTGGGTGGCTTTGAGCAATCTATGCGCACCTTGGCCACGGTGAGCTCTGCAGCTGAACTGGCTGACATTGAATTGGCTGTAGGCAATGGCAGGCGTATACGTTTACGCGACATCGCCACCATCAACGACACGGTAGCGGAGCAGCGTTCTTCGGCTTTTTTGAATGGCAAACCGGTGGTGGGTTTTGAAGTGGCGCGTAGCCGCGGCACCAGTGAGGTGGAGGTCGGCGAAGCAGTTTTCAAAGCCCTGGACGAGTTACGCCAAGCACACCCTGGTATTTCTTTCACCACGGCATTTGATTTCGTCACCCCTGTGAAAGAGGAATACCACGCTTCGCTCGTCTTGTTATACGAAGGCGCAGTGTTGGCCGTGCTGGTGGTATGGCTGTTTTTACGTGATATGCGGGCAACTTTTGTGTCTGCGGTGGCTTTACCCTTGTCGGTCATTCCGGCTTTCATCGCCATGGACTACCTCGGGTTTTCTATCAACGTCATCACCTTGTTGGCATTGTCATTGGTGGTGGGCATCTTGGTCGACGACGCGATCGTCGAGGTGGAGAATATTGAGCGGCATTTGTATATGGGCAAGACGCCTTTTCAAGCCGCGATGGAAGCTGCTGATGAAATTGGCTTGGCGGTGATTGCCACCACCTTTACCCTGGTGGCTGTGTTCTTGCCCACCGCCTTTATGAGCGGTGTGCCGGGTAAGTTCTTCAAGCAATTTGGCTGGACCGCAGCCTTGGCAGTGTTTGCTTCACTGGTCGTGGCCAGGGTGCTGACGCCCATGATGTCGGCCTATATGCTCAAGCCGCCCAAGCATGCTGCCGTCACGCCTTTGTGGATGCCCACCTATTTGAAGCTTGTGAATTGGTGCCTGCGCCATCGCTTTTGGACGGCCTTGGCAGCAGCCAGCTTTTTTGTGGGTTCGCTGATGTTGATCCCTTTGTTGCCTACCGGTTTTCTTCCAGCCGACGACAACTCGCAAACACAGGTGTATTTGGAATTGCCGCCTGGCTCTACCTTGCGCCAGACCATTCAAGCCAGCGAAGCGGTTAGGCAACAGTTGCTAAACGTACCCGAAATACAAAGCATTTACACCACCGTTGGGGGAGGCTCGGCTGGAACCGATCCTTCCATGCCGCAAGCGGCTGCCCAAACCACCTTGGCCACTTTGACGATTCAGTTGTTGCCGCGTGGAGAGCGACCTAGGAAAGGTGTCATCGAGCAGCGCATTCGTGAACGCTTAAACACTGTTCCTGGGGTGCGTTACAAAGTGGGCCTAGGCGGTGCGGGTGAAAAATACCTGGTCATGCTCACCGGCGAAGACCCCGTTGCTTTGCAAGCCTCTGCCACCGCTTTTGTCCGTGATTTACGCACCGTACCTGGCTTGGGCTCCATCAATTCCAGCGCCAGTTTGGTCAGACAAGAAATCGCTGTTCGCCCAGACTTTGCGCGTGCAGCTGATCTTGGGGTGACCAGCGCCGCCATTGGTGAGACCTTGCGCATCGCCACAGTTGGCGATTACGACGCAGCCTTGCCCAAATTGAATTTGGCGCAGCGCCAAGTACCCATCATGGTCAAGCTGGCCGATAGTGCCAGGCAGGACTTGGATGTCTTGGGTCGACTGAGTGTGCCCGGCGCCAAGGGTCCTGTGATGTTGGCGGAGGTGGCCACCTTGAGCTTGAGCGGTGGGCCTGCCTTGATTGAGCGCTACAACCGCACCCGCAACATTGTGTTTGTGATTGAGTTGTCAGGCGTTGGCTTGGGCGACGCCAAAAATTTGGTCAACCAACTGCCCAGCATTCGCGACTTGCCCAGTGGCGTTAGGTTGGTGGAAGTGGGAGATGCAGAAATCATGGGTGAGTTGTTTGCCAGCTTCGCCTTGGCCATGTTGACCGGCATTTTGTGTATTTACCTGGTGCTGGTGCTGCTGTTCAAAAGCGTGTTGCACCCCATCACGATTTTGGCGGCCTTACCGCTGTCGTTGGGTGGCGCATTTGTCGCTTTGTTAATCGCTGACAAGAGCTTCTCCATGCCCTCGCTGATTGGCTTGATCATGCTGATGGGCGTGGCCACCAAAAACTCTATCTTGTTGGTGGAGTACGCCATCGTGGCCCAGCGAGACAGTGGTTTGAGCCGCTTTGATGCCTTGATGGACGCTTGTCAAAAACGTGCTCGCCCTATTGTCATGACCACCATTGCCATGGGTGCAGGCATGTTGCCTATTGCCGCAGGTTGGGGCAGTTCAGACCCTAGTTTTCGCTCACCCATGGCGGTGGCGGTGATTGGTGGCTTGATCACCTCCACCTTCCTCAGCCTGCTGGTCATTCCTGCGGTGTATTTGTATATCGACGACTTGGGCTTGCTGATGGCTCGTGTTTGGCGGCGTTTCAGTTCAGCTCAGCGATAAGCTCGATTTCAACGCAGGCACCACGCGGTAACTGCGCAACGCCAAAAGCGCTGCGGGCATGGGTGCCGGCTTCGCCCAACACCTGGCCTAAAAGCTCAGAACAACCATTGGTCACCAAGTGGTGTTCGGTGAATTCGGGACTGGAGTTGACCAAGCTCATCACTTTGACGATGCGCTTGATGCGGTGTAGGTCGCCACCGGTGGCCACGTGCAAGGTGCCTAACAAGTCGATGGCAACGGATCTGGCTGCAATTTGACCCAAGGCCGTGTCCATATTGGTGCCCAACTGTCCCACCCAAGGGTTGCCGTCTTGCTTAGCAATATGGCCGCTGACAAACACCAAATTTCCTGTTTGTACAAAGGAAACATAGGCCGCGACCGGCGCGGTCAATGGAGGCAGGGTGATATGCAGGTCTTTGAGGCGCTGGTAAATATCCATGGGGTCTCCTGAAAAACAAGTTAGCTCTGAGTGTAAAGTGCAGAAATGACAAACAAACCATTGCAATCTTGGACTCAAGTTATGTTTGGTCAGGTCGATCTGCTGCGTATGAAGACATTTTCACTGTCCCGCTTAGCTTGCATCGCTGTTGTGTTGCTCAGTCCCTTGGCGCATGCCGAATGGGGCGAATTGACCAAGGACGAAGAGGTGTTCTATGGTTGGGACAAGGAGTCGGTGCAAGTTGTCCATGTGTCGCGTCTGGTTTGGGCCATTACCAACTTGACCAGCCCCACCAAACTTGGCAATGGCAGCGACTTTCAATCTATCCTAACCCGCTACCGTATCAACTGCAGGACTGATAGTTTTTTGAAATTGTCAGAAAGCATTTACACGCTTCCCAATGGCAAGGGGAAGGAAATATCCACCGTGGACAAACCTGATTGGCGTCCCAATGACACCGCTATTCGACCTGGAACGCACATCGCACTTCTGAAAAAACAGATTTGTGCTCCCACCCAAACCGCCTCGGCTGAGTAACTATCTCTTCAACGCTTTGCGTGGTGCAAAGCCGTTTGAAGGGACCCCGAACTGCATCCCCCCATCTCTTGGCTGTCATGGCTCAGTCCCTTGCTGCTGGCATGGGTCTTGGGCAATGCTTTGCAATTGTTTCAAACGGAGCTGGAAAGCACTTGGCGCTATCTCTGGCCCGTGTTGTGTGCGGGTTTGCTGTGCTGGGCCGCTCACAAGGCTTGGCGTCGGGCCTCTCATTCCCCATTTCTAAGCTTTGCAGGGCTGTGTATTTGCCTTGTCAGTGCCATGGGTACCGTGGCCGCTTTAGCTTATGCCAGCGTGGGGTGGCGAGCAATTGCGTATCAGCAAAACGCTTTGCCCCCCGAGCTACAAGGCTTAGACCTCGAGGTGCTTGGTACTGTGGTGAGTCTGCCGCAACGCCATGCCGATGGTTGGCGTTTTCGCTTTGAAGTCTCGCAAGCAGTTCGCCAAGGCAGCACGGTCAAGGTAGACATCCCCGAGTTGTTGCAACTGGGTTGGTATGCCAACGACAGATCTGAACCGCATGACTTGCCCATGGTCCGTGCAGGACAGGTCTGGCGATTTCCGCTTCGATTAAAACAACCCCACGGCTTGGTCAACCCAGGCGGGTTTGACTTGGAACTGTGGTTTTGGCAGCAAGGCATTCATGCCTCAGCAGCTGTGCGAACCGGTACGCGCACCCCCCAAGCAGTGTTGCTGGGGCAGACCAGCGCATGGGCCATGGTGCATTGGCGGCAGTGGGCCCGCGACGGCATTCAGCAAAGTGTGGGTGACCCTCGTTGGGCTGCGATGGTTTCGGCCTTGCTGGTGGGCGATCAGTCAGGTCTGGACAGGGCTGATTGGGACGTGTTTCGCGCCACTGGCGTGGCACATTTGATGAGCATTTCGGGCTTGCACATCACCTTGTGGGCATGGGTAGCGCGTTGGTTGATACAACGGCTTTGGCGCTACAGCGATCGTTGGGGCCGCTCTTGGTGTTTAGGGTTGCCGGCTCCCCATGCAGCGCAACTGGGTGGTTTGTTGCTTGCCACTTTGTATGCGGTCTTCAGCGGTTGGGGTGTGCCATCGCAAAGAACCGTCGCCATGTTGGCGACAGTCTGTGTGCTGCATTACCAAGCCCTGCGTTGGCCCTTGCATACCCAATGGTTGTTGGCCATGGTGGTGGTGTTACTCATCGACCCTTGGGCTTTGATGCAAGCAGGGTTTTGGTTGAGCTTTGTCGCGGTGGGCATGCTTTTCATGGCACAACCAAGCTCCAACACACCAAGGCTGGGTCACTATGCTTGGTACTTGGTTCAAGAGCAGTGGCGACTTACCGTATGTCTGGCTCCTTTGGGCATGGTGTTGTTTCAGCAAGTGTCCTTGGTGGGCTTGTTCGCTAATTTATTGGCCATCCCCTGGGTCACTTGGGTGGTCACGCCTTTGGCCTTTGCAGGTTTGCTTTGGTCCCCACTCTGGCAGGCCAGCGCCTGGGCTGCTCAGGTATTTCACTCCGTTTTAGAGCCGTTGGCGCATTTACCATGGGCGGTTTGGCACAGCGCTGCACCGCCTTGGTGGGTTGCCGTAGCAGGCTTGCTAGGCGCTGCCTTGTGGGCTTGGCGCTGGGGTGGCTTGCCTCGGTGGCTGGGCTTGTTGCTGCTCATGCCTTCGCTGTGTTGGCCGCCAACTCGCCCTTCGATGGGCAGTGTTGAATTGCTGGCGGCCGATGTGGGTCAAGGTAATGCAGTTTTGGTTCGCACCGCACACCACAGCCTGTTGTTTGATGCAGGTCCACGCTATGGCAGCGACAGCGATGCAGGTGAGCGGGTATGGCTCCCCTTGTTGCAACGCATGGGCGAGCGCCTGAATGTACTGGTCTTAAGCCACCAAGACGCTGACCACACGGGTGGCGCTGTCGCTGTGCATCAAGCACAGCCCCAAGCCAAGGTGTTGAGTTCCATCACCACTGAACACTGGCTGGGTCACCGCTTGCCTATGAAACGCTGCGAAGCGGGTCAGTCGTGGCAATGGGATGGGGTAGCTTTTACGGTGCTGCATCCCTTGCCCTCGGACTATGACAAGCTCTTGTCACCCAACGCCCGCAGTTGCGTGCTGCGCATACACGCCCAAGGGCAAACCGTGCTGCTGGCTGCCGATATCGAGGCATTGCAAGAAAAGACATTGGTTGATCGCATGGGGGAGAGCTTGCGTTCGGATGTCTTGCTGGTGCCGCACCACGGCAGCAAAACATCGTCTACATACGCATTTTTAGATGCAGTTCAACCCCGTATCGCTTGGGTTCAAGCGGGTTACCGCAACCGCTACGGCCACCCCGCACCCGAAGTGATGCAGCGCTATGCAGACAAAGGCATACACGTGTGGGACTCACCGCATTGCGGTGCGATGCATTGGCGCAGCGACTCGCCCACACAAGTGGTTTGCGAAAGAGAAGTGCAGCGCCGCTATTGGCACCACCGAGTTCCTTAGGTTTTGCGGATGCTGGCCATGAAGGAGTCGAAGGGCATTTCGCAAAACTGCGACCACAACACATGCTCGTCGCGAAACTTAGACCAAGGGGTGTAGATTTTCTTGAAAGCGGGGTTGGTGTCGTTGAGTTCGGTATAGAACTCATTGGCCGCTTTGAAACAAGCGTTGAGCAGTTCGGGGGAGAAGCGCCTGAGCTGTGCGCCCCCCGAGATCAGCCTGCGCAGCGCTGCAGGGTTGCTGATATCGTATTTCGCGGTAGACCATTGGTTGGCCTCTGCCGAAGCAACGCTCAAAGCAGTTTTGTAGTCTGCAGGCAAGGCGGCAAAGGCTTTTTGGTTAATGAACAGCGACAAAGTGGCTGAGCCTTCCCACCATCCAGGGTAGTAATAGTATTTCGCCACCTTGTGCAAACTCAGGTGTTCGTCGTCAGCAGGGCCCACAAACTCGGCGGCATCGATCACACCTTTTTCCAATGCGGCATACAAGTCGCCAGGTGCGAGTTGCTGTGGCACCACCCCCAACTTGGTCAAAATTTTTCCGGCCAAACCACCTACGCGAAATTTCAAGCCTTTGAAATCTGCCACGGTTTTGATTTCTTTGCGGTACCAACCCGCCATTTGTGCGCCGGTGTTGCCCACAGGCATATTGATCACGCCGTAGTTGCTGTAGAACTCATTCAGCAACTCGATGCCGCCGCCCACATACATCCAGGCGTTTTGGCCACGGGTGTTCAAACCAAAAGGCAGGGCAGTACCAAAGCCAAACGTGGGATCTTTGCCAATGTAGAAATAACTTGCGCTGTGACCGGCTTCGATGGTGCCGTTTTGTACGCCATCCAACACTTGAAGTGGCGGCAGCAGTTCACCCGCTGCGTGTAAGCTGATTTTGAATTTGCCATCGGTCAACTCCGCCACACGCTTGGTCATCATGTCGACTGCACCGTAAATGGTATCTAAGGACTTGGGGTAACTCGAAGCGAGTCGCCAGCGAATTTCAGGCTTGGAAGATTGCGCTCTTGCTGGTGCACTAATGGCCGCAACGCCTGCGCCTACAGCAGTGGTGGAGAGAAAATTTCTGCGTTGCATGGAGGTCCTTCAAAAGTGATTTGATGTTAGCTGACGATATTGAGTTTTTCTCTGGCAATATCGTAATTAGGATCGTTGCTGTCCAGTGCCCAACCAGTGGTCAGCATGCGGTTCATATATTGGCGGTTGTAGAGAAAAGGAAATATCAACTGCGACAGTCCAAACGAAACAAAGGTGATGACCAGATGCAAGCAGCCAATGCCTAGCTCGCCGCGAATCACCGGCACGAACCAGCCAAACAACAGATAAGTCCAGCTAAACCCCACATAACCACTTTTGGCTATGCCAGACACTGAGTGGATGATGCGAATCTCTTTTTGCATACCAATCAGCAAGACGCCAAGAATCAGCGGCGACAACACAATCAGCACCAAAATCCAAATCCAAAAGGTTTCCATGAATATTTCCTGATTTTTTTAAGAGAGTGACAACGTATCATCATAGAAGAGGCTCCTATCGCAGGATGAGGTGATTTTCAAATACATGACAGCTTGAAAGTAATTGCTTTATGGAATTTACAAAGCTCATTAAAGAGCGCAAAAGTATTCGTGGCTACCAGCAAAAACCTGTTCCCCGTGAATTGATCGCAGAAATCATCGAGGTAGCCAAGTGGGCTCCGTCTTCGATGAACACCCAACCTTGGCATGTGCATGTGGTGACAGGCGAGCCCTTGGACCGCATCCGTCAAGGCAACTCAGAGAACATGATGAATGGCGTGCCACCCAAGCGCGACTTCCCCATGAAAGAAGAGTACGAGGGAATACATCGCAGACGTCAGGTGGATATTGCTATTCAGTTGTTTGAAGCCATGGGCATAGAGCGTGACGATAAAGTGCGACGCACAGATTGGGTGATGCGCGGTTTTCAGCAGTTTGATGCACCCGTGTCTCTGGTCTTGACCTATGACAAATATTTGGAACCTGCAGCCATCAGTCAATTTGATTTAGGGGCTTTGTCGCACGCGATAGTGCTGGCGGCGTGGGAGCGAGGCTTGGGATGTGTCATCAATGGGCAGGGCATCATGCAATCCAAGGTGGTGCGTGAGCATGCAGCTATTCCGGATGATCAAAACATCATGATTTGTATTGCCATGGGTTACCCCGACGAAAGCTTTGTGGCCAATACCGTCAAATCGGTACGTGAAGACAGCGATAAATTTGTACGCTATGTAGGCTTTGACGAAGCTTCAAAGGAATCTGTCTAACAGCTTTCGACTTGAAGCACTCAGCGAAGGTAAATCGCGTATCAAAAATTGAACACCATGGGCATCTGCCACGATCAAGGTCTGAGCGCTGACGCGTCGAATATCTTCTTCGCCTTTCAAGGTGAAGTCACATTTGCCGCGGTTGGTTTGTACCGTCCACACCGATGGCGTGGCAAATGAGCTGACCCGCTCTACGCTCAAAATTTCAGGCATGAACTCACGTGCTTGCAAGGCGCTGACCACGGCTTCACGCACTGTTTCGTTTAACGCTGATACATGCTCTATCCAGCACAACTCGTGGCCTTCATGGTCAATCACCGAGATCGACTCTTCAGGCGCACGAATGGGAAAGGCCCGAACCACCGTCACACTGTCGTGAACCGAACCATCTGCGAGAGTGGCTTGCAACAGTCCGCGCTGGTCTTTGATTAAGTGGGTGAGTAGGCTCATGTGCGTACCTCGCGGGCGTCGCTGACAGAAACCAGTCCTTGCTCGGCTTCTGCGCGTCTGGCTTGGGCTTCATACAAGCGCCAATAAGCCCCTTGCCTGTCAAGCAATTCCTGATGTTGCCCTTGCTCTACCAACTGACCATGCTCCATCACCACCAATCGATCGGCACGGCGCAAAGTCGACAGTCTGTGGGCAATGGCAATGGTGGTCCTGCCACGCACCAAGTTGTCC
>Ga0214917_10004143_pt1 | contig 16335 bp, 5 predicted proteins | sample LL_1208_BB_MetaG_FD_177983 | JGI IMG/M metagenome (GOLD analysis project Ga0214917, IMG submission 177983) | Freshwater microbial communities from Lake Lanier, Atlanta, Georgia, United States - LL_1208_BB | ecosystem: Environmental > Aquatic > Freshwater > Lake | place: USA: Georgia | collected... | reverse complement strand
ATTAGTTATATACAAAATGTAATCAATCCTACTGTAATTGACGCAGGTGAAAATATAAAAGTACCAATTATATATGGCAATCCTGAAAAATGGTATGCAGCAAAAGCTCAAGGCGGTTTAAGAGATCAACAAGGAAAATTACAAATACCTTTGATAATGGTCAAGAGAACATCATTTGCAAAAGATGAAGGATATCAAACATTTAATCGTTATTTGAGTTATCCGGTAATGACCAAATTCAATGAAAAGAACAAATACGATAAATTTAGTTTGTTGAATAAAACAGTTGCTCCTACTAATCAAATATTTGCAGTTACTATGCCAGATCATATTAAGGCAGAATATGAATTTATTGTATGGACCGAATATGTTGAACAAAACAATGCAATATTAGAAAAAATTAATTTTGCAGAAGGAGATTATTGGGGCGATAAACAAAGATTTAATTTTAGAGTTAAAATTGATAATTATACCAATACTATAGAAAGCAGTGGTGAAAAAGATAGAATGGTTAGAAGTACATTTACTTTGACTACTAATGCTTATTTGTTACCAGAATCTTTTGAAGATAGAAAACAAACAGTTCAACGATTATTGACACCAAAACAAGTAAAATTAACAGCAGAAATTGTTAGTAGTACTGAGATGTCAAAGGTCAATCAAAAAGTTAAAGATAATACTTATAGTAATAAAGGAAATCCATATTATAGCATCAATCCATTGGTTGAAAATGATAGTGAATGGAGATTTCCTAAGCCTACAATTGCCAATGAACAATCTACAACTGCGGCAGGTGAAACAATTACTACAATTAGACAAAGTTATGCAGCATTGATTCAACAAACAATAAATTTAACTGTCAGTGGATCACAACAAGTTACTATTTGGCATGATGTTCCAAATACACCAAATGATTATGGTGAACCAGGTTGGATGGCATATGATGGCGATTATCATTACATTTATGCCGGTGGAAGATGGTTGAGACAATCTATTGCGGATTGGACTGCATAAAATTAAGAATTATATATTAATATCTTTTATATTTATATTTATAACTAGATAAAGAAGAAATTATATGCCATACCCCAATTCTAACATTCTTAACATAGTAATTCCACAAACATCTGCGTCTTTGCAGGGTGGACAAGCACCATTTGTTGAAACTATTATTAGCGGTTCACGACTTATTTTACAAACAGATTCTTCTGGGTTTTTAACAGGTTCATCCGATTTAAATGTAAATAGTATTACCGCAAGCAATATTAGTGCGAGTGGTTATATTAGTGCAAGCAATGTATGGGTAAAAACTAATATTACTGATGTCGGTTCTCTTATAGTCCTTGGTGCATCAACATTGAGTGGTTTAGTAAGTGCAAGTGCAGGTTTAACTGCAAGCGCAATACAAGATGCTGGTACTCTTACTGTTGTTGGATCAACAACATTGGCAGGATTAACAGGTACTACAGCTACATTTAGTGGATTAGTAAGTGCAAGTGCAAATATTACATCAAGTAATGAATATATTGCGGGTACACTTGCTGTAATAGGTAATAGTACATTATCAAATGTATTTGCGACAAATATTACTGGAAGCAATATTAGTGCGAGCGGTAACATTAGTTCTAGCAATTTGTGGGTACAAAATAGCATAGTTGATAATGGAACATTGACTGTAATTGGTAATAGTACATTATCAAATGTATTTGCGACAAATGTTACTGCGTCAAATATAAGTGCAAGCGGATTTGTTAGTGCCAGTGCAATTTTCGATACAGGTACTTTAACTGTATTAGGCAATTCCACATTATCAAATGTATTTGCAACAAATATTACTGCTAGCAATATTAGTGCAAGTGGCAATATTAGTGCTAGTACAGTAAGAGTAGAAACAAGTATAGTTGATGGCGGAACACTTACAGTATTAGGCAATACAGTATTAGGCGATGCAGTAACTGATACTACACGAATTACAGGTAGTACATCTATTAGCGGAAGTTTGTCTGTTGTAGGAAATACAACGCTCGCTAATACATTTGTTACTAATTTGACTGCTTCAAATATAAGTGCGAGTGGGTTTATTAGTGGAAGTGATGGTATATTTTCCGGTGATATTGCAGTAAATGGAGGTGATATTACAACAACTGCGACAGGAACTGCAACTTTATTTAATACAAATGCACAATCAGTGACAATTGGTGGTGCAGCAACAGGACAAGTTTTGTTGGGAAATGCTGCTGGTACGGTAAAGTCTGCCGGTGATTTTATTGCAGGAACAAATATAATAAAAGATGGATCTGGTGGAGTTGCAGTAACAGTTACTTCTGCATTAACTACTATTGCTGGCGATTTACAAGTTAATGGAAATGATATTAAAGATTCCGGCGGTAATACTAATTTGACATTAGGAATAAACGAAGTTACTGTACCTGTGGATTTATATATTAGTAGAACAGACAATGCGACAAGTTATACGGACACAGCTGCAGCCTTAAGAGTTGACGGTGGTGCAAGAATTAGTAAAGATACATGGATTTCTGGTTCATTAAATGTTGCTGGAGATTTGACTATATTTGGTAGTTCTAGTGTAGTTTACATTAGTTCAAGTACAGTAATTATTAATGATAACATCATTCAATTAAATGCATATTTCCCATATGAAAGATATGCGGGTTTTGAAGTATATGATAGTGGTAGTAATCAAAGAAGTGCATCATTATTATGGGATGGTAAAAATGATAACTGGATAGCAGTCGATCAAAATAATAGTGCAAGTAATATAGTTTTGGGGCCAACAAGTTCTTTTGGCAATGATAATATTACTGGATTTGCAACAAATAAAATTCCTAAAGCATATGATGCGACTGGCCTTGCCGATTCCGCATTAAGTGATGATGGAACAACATTAGCTTATACAGGAACAACTATAAGTTCAAGTAGAATTATAGCTACTACTGGTAGTATAACATATATTACTGGTGCATTGGTAACTTATGTCACTGGTTCATTTACAACCTTGACAATTGCTACAGGAAGTAATCCTGGAGCTGGTGCGGTTCCAGTACATCCTACGGCAAGTGGTATGCCTGGACAAATTAATGTTGATAACAATTTTATATATGTATATACCAATAATATTTGGAAAAGAGTACCAATTTCAACTTGGTCACTATAATATGCGATAATCGATAAAAGTGTAAATAAAGTGATAACCCAAGAAATAAACCTCTTGGGTTATTATATTTATATAAACATAAATAAAGTAATATTTATACAATATGCCTATAGGAACTGGAATAGTTTATAATGCTGGAGATTTAATTCTTAGTCAAGTAAGTGGATCAGGTACAGCGTTTTTAGAAACAAAAATAGCAGCAGCTACTAGTTCAATCATTTATTTTGATAATACCGCTCGTATTAACAGCGCATCATTAAGTAGTTTAACAATAGGTACTGCAAGTTATGTTAGTGGAAGTACATCAATTATTACAAATCTTACCGCTTCAAATATTAGTGCAAGTTCAATCACTGGTAGTTTATTTGGATCAAGTAGTTGGTCAAATAATTCAGTCAGTTCCAGTTATGCGTTAACTTCTAGTGTCGCTACAAATGAAACATTGGGAACAGTAACCGGAAGAGGAGCTAGTACAGGTACACAAATTACAGTTGCTACTGCTGCTGGCGGTACAATGTATACAGGTCGTAAAGCTGGTGCGGGTTATGCTGACGGTGTAAGTGGAGCTACATTCAAATCAATTACTGATAATCCAAATGGTGCATCTTATGCGTTTGCATCATATTATAGTGGTTCTACCGGCTTTAATTCATTTTATGTATCTGCACTTGGTGATGGTTATTTCAGTGGAAGTGTTGGTATAGGTACAACATCACCTGCTTATAAATTGGATGTAAGTGGCAGTAGCAGATTTGGATATCAATCATCTGATACACATCAATTTACAGGTAGTGTAAGTATTAGTGGTTCACTAAATGCAACTGCAAGTTGGGCTAACAATGTAGTTAGTGCAAGTTATGCAACAACTGCGAATGCTTTAAGTAGCATGAATATTTCGCAGTTTACAAATAATAGTAAATATCATTATCATAGAACAGACATATCCAGTTTATCTAGTTCCGCAACTAATTTAGTTCAACCATTAAGCACATTTGACTACAATAATGCGACAAATGGTCCTGGAGCTGCTTGGTATAATTATTTTTCATCCACACACGGTGATTATTTGACAAGTTTGATTGCAAATCAACACAGAACTGCAAATTGGTATGTAGCTTATAGAGAAGGATCAGCTGGCACCCCAACAAATCCAGTTTGGTATGCATTGCTTCACGAAGGTAATTATACAACTTATACTGTAACAAAGACAGGTACTGGTGCAAGTGGTACTTGGTCGATTACAAGTAGTATAGCAAATGCATTAAATACTGCTAATAATTATACGGTAGGATCATTAACATCTACAACTCAATTAGGCGGTTCATCTGGTACATTAGTTTCCTATGTTACTCCAGGCGTATATGCTACTGGAACTTCTACAGGCAATGCAATAGGAATAATAAGTAATACTACATTTGCAAATAATGGAGCTATTGCTAACATCGGATTGAATCAAAGTAGTTCAAATGCAAATGATATTACTGCTAAAGTTCACATGACAATTGGTGGTTGGTATCAAAATAGTGGAACTGGTATACCAATTTATTTAGGAAATGGATATACAATTGAAAGCAGTCCTACGATGGTTATTGCTCCTGCAGATGCAAATGGCGGTGGTAATGTTGGTATAGGTACAACAAATCCAATTGCAAAATTGCATGTAGTCGGTAATATTAGTGGTAGTAGTTTTACTTCTTCAATTAGTAACGCAGTTGGTTTCTTAGGAACAAGCAGTTGGGCACAAACTGCAAATGCGTTAAATACAGGTAATAGTTATACGATTGCAGGATTAACTAATAATGGAACACTGTCACAACAAAATACATTGTCAATGGGATCTGGTTATCAGATTCTTGCTACAACAGGTACCGCACCAATTCCAGGTATCGCATTTGTTGGCAATACCAATACAGGAATATATTCACCGTCATCAAATATAATTGGATTTTCAATAAGCGGAAGTGAAAAAGTTAGAATTGATAGTAGCGGCAATTTATTGATTGGAACTACAACATCGCCTAGTAATGCGGGATTATCTGTTGGTTCTACTGGAACTGTTAGTCAAATTCTCGGTGGTATGCAAAATACAAGTTGGCGTATCCGTGAAAAATCTGCTATAGATTGGTGTGCGTGGACAACTAATATTAATGATGCGGGTACACAAGATGATGCAACAAAATCTTCATGGCTCACCCAACAAGGATTTGGAAATGGCAATGATGCTTGGCGTTTAGGCAGATATCCAGCCGGTAGTTCTACATTAAACACATTTATTTATGTAAATTCTTCTGGTAATGTTGGTATAGGCACAAGCAGTCCTGCTCAAAAATTAGAAGTACAAAGTGGATCTATTCAAATAAGAGGTGATGGTAATGCTTTATTTGGAACATATTATGCAAGTGCCGGAGAAAATACATTTTTTACAATTCATAGTGGTTCTGGTAATACATTTCATATTGGAAACGATGTAGCAGGAACATATTATAATACAATGGTGTTTACCGCTGCAACAGATTCTACTGGCGGTAAAGTTGGTATTGGTACAAGTAGTCCTGGATCAAAATTACAAGTAAACGATTCAAATCCAACTTTAACATTAAGAGCTAATGATGGTGGGACAAGTCGTAAAGCTTATATTGATTTTTATACCACATTTTATAATTATCCATCGGATGTAGGTGCTAGAAGAACATCAACTATTGTTACAGGATTTGCGGACGGTACATATGGTACATGGGGAACAGAATTTCTAGCATTCAATGTTGGTAGTGGTAGTGCAAATGACTCTGCGCTTCTTCCAATTGAAAGAGTTAGAATTGATGGGTCTGGAAATCTTGGTGTAGGTACTTCTACTGTAATAGGAAAATTACAAGTTAATTCTACAGCAGCTCCATATTATGGACCTGCCACAAGTTCAGCAAATGCAAATGGTATTTTCATATTAGGAAATACAACGACTGATGTTGTAAATACATTTGGCGTTGATGCAACTTCAACTGCTTATGCTTGGATACAACCAAGAAAATCATCTGCTGCTACTTATTATAGTTTAGTATTAAATCCAAACGGAGGAAATGTTGGTGTAGGTACAACATCTCCTGTTGCAACATTACAAGTTAATGGCAACATCAGTGGCAGCAGTTTTACTTCAAGCATAAGTAATGCGGTTGGTTTCTTAGGAACAAGTAGTTGGGCTAGCAATGTTGTTAGTGCAAGTTATGCAACAACTGCACAAACTGCAAATGCGTTAAATACATCAAATAATTATCAAGTTAATTCTATCGGAGTTAATATTGCTGGAAGTGGTACAGCAGGTAAAATTGGAACTAACGAACTTGGCGTTCGTTCTTGGAGTATTACACCAACCGGTGGAAGATTGCTTTTTGAATCTGGCGATGGAAACGGATCTGCTTATTTTGTTTTTCCTGTTAGCGCATCAACATTTGTTGGAGCAGGTACAGGTTTAACAGGAACTGCGGCTAGTTTAACTGCCGGAACTGCAAATGCTTTGAATGCAGCCAACAGTTATACAGTTGCTAGTTTAACATCAGGATATGTTGATGTTACAGGAACTACAATACCTACAACAGGTATATATCGTCCGTCAACAAAGACACTTGGATTATCAGCAGATTCAACACTTATATTTAAGATTAGTAATGTTGCTGCTCCAGCAACATCTTCAATTGAAACAGGCAATTTTCTAGTTCAATCTGGAAATGTTGGTATTGGTACAACAAATCCTACAGATAAACTCACTGTTTACGGTGCATTAGCATCATATAAAGATGGTGCAAATACAATACAAACACAAGTTTATTTAGCAAATGCAGGTAATACAAGAGCATTTAATATACAATTAAATTCAGGTGGTACTGGTTTAGATTTATGGTCTTATAATTCATCAAATGCTTGGTTAAGACACACAACATTTGATTATGATGGTAAAGTTGGTATTGGCACTGCTGCTCCTGCTGCAAAATTTGAAATAAGCGGATCAAGTAATAGTGCTTTGATGAATATTAAATCGCCTATTAGTGGTGCAATATTGTATGTGAGTGGAAGTGGTGCGGTAGGTATTGGTACAAGTAATGTTGGTGCTTATACATTGCAAGTAAATGGAAGTTTTGGTGCTACAACCAAGAGTTTCATTATTGATCATCCAACAAAAGAAGGTAAGAAGTTAATATATGGATCATTAGAAAGTCCATATCATGGTATAAGATTGACGGGAAGAGATACATTAAAAGAAGGTAAATGTAAGATTCAATTACCAGATTATATTTATAAATTGATATTGCATGACAGTGTAAATATACAATTAACAGGCATAAAGTGTAATAAAACACTATATGTTGATGATATTAATATACCAGAAAATTATTTTACAATTGCATATGATAAAGCATTGTTTGAATCATATAAAGATTATGACTTTTTTTGGGATTTTACAGCAATAAGAGCAGATGTACCTGAATTAATCACAGAACTTTAATATTTATATAAAATATGCCAGACATTATTATAACACCAAGTTCAGGTAAACTAGAATTCGTTGACAATTCTGCACAAGTAACAAGACGACATTCATTTACATTGGATGCAAACAATGGTGTAAACTTTGACGCACCACTTTCTGCTGCTGCAGTTATCGCTCCGTTAAATGTTATAAATGTTACAGTTGACAATAGTAACAATAATTATCCATTTATTTTGGCATCTGGTTCTGCTGGAACAGGTACAAAAACATTGATGATGGATGGTGCTGGTGGTACATATAATCCATTTACAAATTTAGCAACAATTGATATATCTGGAAATGCTGCTACAGCTACAAATTCTACACAATTGAATGGACAAGCTGCGTCATATTATACTGATATACCATCTAGATTAGGATATACGCCTGTAAATAAAGCAGGTGATACTGTTTCTGGTAATTTAACTGTTAATGGAAATTTTGCAGTTAATGGTTCTATTACTGCATTTAGTGCAAGCAATATTTACATTACTTCAAGCAATTTGACAGTAACAGATAATATTCTGTTGATGAATGCTTTGAGTCCATATCAAAGATATGCCGGTATTCAAATGTATGATAGTGGTTCTGGAACAATAAGTCAATTTTTATGGGACGGTGAAGGTGATTATTTTTTCTTGACAGGAAGTGCAGTTAATGGTAAAATTATTACTGGTCCTGACGGACAAACAAATTTAACTGCAAATTATATTCCTAAAGCTACTGCTGGTTATAAATTAGGAAATAGCTTAATTTATGATACAGGAACAAGTATTGGTATTAATACATCAAGTCCTGGAGGTAAATTTGATGTTGCATATAGCGGTGGAACTTCTAACTTTGGAAACACTGCAGGAGGTAATAATTTTCTATGGACAAGATCTTCAGGCGGAAGTATTTCATTATTTGCAGGTGGCGCCACGGGTATAGTAAGCACTAGTGATATTAGATTTTATACAAATCAAACATATGGTTCTGAAAATTTTGCTGTATCCGCAATAATTACAACTACTGGTAAAGTTGGTATTGGAACTACTGTTCCTACATCGTCATTACACATCAAACCACAAGCTTTAGGCGCAGATTTATTAATCTTAGAAAGATATGCGTCTCAAGCTAAATTGGTATATGCATATGAATATGCTGCGGATGGTTATTTGGAAGTAAGAAATGGTTCAGATGCAATTGTTTCAAAAATATCAGGTTATGTTTCTACCGCAACTTATTTCCAAAGTAACGTTGGTATAGGTACAAGTAGTCCATCTTATAAATTAGATGTAGGTGCAGCTGGCAATGATGTAGTAAGTGTAAGATTGACTCCTGGTTATGAGCGTGTTAGATATTATGGATTTGATTTGTTAGGTTATAACGATGGTAATCTATGGATGATTGGTAATAATCCTACAAACACTTTGGTTTTAGGAAAAACTTGGGATTGGGATAATCAGATCGGAATAGCTTATACCCCAGGTACTGTTGGAAATTCTGGAGGTATATTACAAATAGGACAAATAAGCAAAAATAATGCTAACTATACGCACGGAATAACAAGATTGTATACAAATGGTTTAGAAAGAATTACCATAATTGCTAATGGTAATGTGGGTATATCAACAACACTTCCTACAACGCCATTGCATGTAGTTGGTGTAATTAGTGGTAGTAGTTTTAGTGGTGCGGGAACAGGTTTAACAGGAACAGCATCTGGATTAAGTATTGGTGGTAGTGCTGCTTCTTGTACTGGTAATGCTGCTACTGCTACTATATTGCAAACTGCAAGAAACATAGGTGGTGTAAGTTTCAATGGTTCTGCTGATATTAATCTTCCTGGCGTAAATACGGCTGGAAATCAAAATACAAGTGGTAATGCAGCTACTGCAACAAATGTTACTTGGACAGGAATTACACAATCAACTAGAACAAATTACGATTTAACATTTCAACCTCCTACTAGTGGATATGCTGGTTTTACTTTTAATACAACAGGTGGAACCGCAGGATCTGCTGGATATTTGTTAGTAAGAGGAACATCAGACACTGATGTTTACACTGCTGAAGGTATAACTTTAGTTGCCGACGCAGGTTGGTTAACTCTAGCTCAAAGAACAACTGCTTCAAGAGGTGTTAGATTAATGACTGGCACTACTTCTTTAGAAAGACTTAAAATAACAACTGCTGGAGATTTCCAAATTGTTAATGGTAACAGTTTTACTTATAACAATAATGTTGTTCTTCATGCGGGCAATTATACATCATATCCAGACGCTACAAAACTACCATTGGCCGGCGGAACTATGACTGGTGTATTAACAACATATACTCCAACATCACAAACAACATTTACTAATTTAAGTGCATTCAACGCCGGAGTGAATGTGGGTGAAAGATCAATACCAGCAAATACTGGCAGTTTTGTTCCTGGATTTGGACAAACTACAGTAATTACTGGATTTGGATATCGTTCTCATATGATATTGGGATCATATAGAACTGCAGGAGCAAATTGGGCAGGCGGACCATTTATTGCTTGGGGTGGAAATGATAATAACCCGACCGAATACTGGTTATTTAATCAAGGCGGATCAATTACTCATAGCAGTGGAATTACTTTTCTCAATACAAATTCTACTTTAACCGCAGGAAATTTGAGCGGTACAATTCCATCAGGAGTATTGGGTAACAGTACTCATTATGTGGGAACAACCGCAATTGCATTAAATAGAGGCAGTGCATCACAAACTCTAACAGGCGTAAGTATTGACGGTAATGCTGCCACAGTAGGAACATTATCAATTAATACATCAGGAAGAAATGATGTTGCAAATCAAATAGTAAGAACTGATAGTAATGGTTATATTCAAGCTGGTTGGATAAATACAACATCCGGCGATCAAGGAACAGCAGCAATAGATAGAGTATATGCTTCTTACGACGGTTATATTAGATACTATTCGCCAACAAATTTTAGAACAGTCTTAGATGTTCCAACAAGAGGTGGATCAGGAGCAAGTGGTACTTGGAGTATAAGTGTTACAGGTACCGCAGCAAGTGAAACATTAGGAACAGTAACTGGTAGAGGTGGTTCTACAAGCACACAAATAGTTGTCGCAACTGCAGCTGGACAAGCAATGTATATTGGTAGACAAGCCGGTGCAGGTTATAGTTATGGTAGTGCTGGTATATTTACAGCTTTATCCGATAATCCAAATGGTGGTTCTAATATTTTTTATCAAGGATATATAAGCAGTTCTGCAAGCACTCCTGGTGGTATATTGACTTATAGTGTAAGAGCTGACGGTCAAATTTATACCACAATGAATACCGCTACAGGTATTGCAAACAATAGTTTTAATGTAGCAAAAACGATATTGGGAACGATTCACATTGCAAATGGAAGCGGAACATCTGGAAATAACAATCAAGCAGCTATAACTTTCCAAGGAGGTTCTTCAACTGAAGCTCAAGCTGGTATTTATGTTTCAAATAATAGTAGCACAGGAACCGCAATGGGTTTTGCTACTACAGATAGTTATGCAACAGGCCCACAATTATTCATGACCGCAACAAATGCCGGTGTTGTTAATTTTTCAAGAGCTAGACCTACATATGCAGGAAACGCATTGGTTGATGTGGCTGGCGGACAAACTATAGCCGGTATTACATATTTTTCAAATGGCGAATCAATAAATGCATATGGTATTCGTGGTAGGTTTACTAATGAATATTTACATTTATATAATAAAGTAGGAGTTGGACATCCAGGTGGTTGGGGGCAAGGAGAAGGAAATACTCCAAGTCAAGGTTTATCTACATATGGAGGTATAAGTATTGCTTATGGAACTAATGCGGCATCTACTTTTTATGGAAATGTTGGTCTAGGAACAACTACTACTACTGCTAAATTACATATAGTTGCTGGCAATCAACATATTGAAGGCTCCGTATCTGGTTCATTAGCAATCAATTCTGGTTTGTTTGCAATGCAAATTGGGCCTGCGCAAACAAGAGCTACTTCTACTGGAACATATTATCCAGGAATTGCTTTCAATCATCTTTTAAATTTTTCATCCACAACTTATAATATCGCACCTCAAGCTTGGATAGGAACTAGACTACAAGACACAGCGGGTTCCGAAAGAGACTATCTAGTATTCGCAACAAAACCTGGTACTGGTGTTACAGGTACAGGAAATGATATTCCAATCGAAAGAATGTGTATCGATTACTCAGGAAATGTTGGTATAGGTACAACGGTACCTAGTTATAAGTTACATGTTACTGGTGATATATACGCAAATGGCGGATATCTTAGAGTTTCTGGCACTAATGGTTTGTATTTTGAATCATATGGCGGTGGATTCTACATGCAAGATACAACATGGATACGAACAATCAATGATAAAAATATTTGGGTTGCAAGTGGTTTATTAGGTGGTCAAGGCGGTTTAACTATTGGATATGGTGGTGCATCGCCAACATCTTTAGGTGCGATTATATCTGGAAGTGTTGGTATAGGTACAAGTAGTCCTGCTACAAAATTAGATGTATATGGACCTGTATCAATAAGAGGTACTACGGTATTAACTACTAATTTTGATTTAAATGCTGGTAATGCTGCTGACATTTACGGTAATATTAGAGTGTTAAGAGGCGCATCATTAAATGATGGTATGTTCATTGGTTATGGTGGTGCTGGTGGACCAATAAGATTTTATAGCAATAGCGGTACTACAGAATTTATGCAAATTGCCACATCAGGCAATGTTGGTATTGGTTCAACTAGCCCAGCAGCATTATTAAACATTCGTGCTTCTGTTCCAACAGGAACAGGAACAGTAACAACTGGAACAAATGTATTAATTGATTCCAATACAAACAATTATATTACATTTAGAAATACAGCAGATAATGGAACTTATGCTGGTCTAATTTTCTTAGATAACAATGTTGGTGGATATATTGCATTTGGAAATGCGGGAGCGGCTGTAGGTTCAGATAGTATGATATATGGTGCTTATCAAGATCATATATTTCAAAATAATTATGTAAATGAAACTCTATACAATAGAACAGAAACCATGCGTATCAAACAAAGTGGTAATGTTGGTATAGGTTCAAACAATCCTCAATGTAAATTGGATGTTGCTGGAACAATTAGAAGTACTTCAACTGAAATTTTTGGATTTGGTGCAAGTGATAATGTAAGTATAAGAGCTGCGTCTACATCAAATGTAATGGGATTGTATACAAGTAATGCAGAAAAAGTAAGAATAGATAGTAGTGGTAATGTTGGTATTGGAACAAGTAATCCTGGCCGTAAATTGGATGTGGAAGGTATAGTAAGAACCAGAGGTGCAAGTGGAACTGGTGGATTTGAAATAAGTGCTGCTACAACAGGTACTGCAAAGTGGAGAATTGAATGGGATAGTGCAAGTGATAGTTTAGATTTTAACTGGGTTGGTTAATAATTAAAGATATGAATATAATATCAGGTTCTACCAACAATATATTTTATACAAAAGGATATAATTTTGACGACCGTGTTTCTATTGATCCAGAAACAGGGTTAGCAAATTTAATGGTAAATGGTGATGCAGAATTTGGTTCCACTTATAATATCAATGCCGGTGGTGTAAGTAGAACTGGTTCTTATGACGGTTCGTATTGTTTTGTTGATGTTGGTTATAGAGGTTATACGGGAGGGGTTTATATACCTGTAAATACAGGTGATACTTATTTATTGAGTGCTTATTTTAAATCAGTTGGTTCTTTACAAAGTGCAGGTTATGCTGGATTACAATGTTTTGATGAAGATTTTAATTTTATAGATTTAAGAAATAACGGAGATAGTGGTAATACTACATTAGCTGCAGCAGTAAATAATGGCGATACAACAATTACATTAACAGATGCATCAGGATGGCAAGCAACAGGTGCACAGTATTATTTTAAAAATATATTATTTTTTCCTGCAAATCATCCTAAATATTATACTCCGTGGGGTTATACTAGATTTGGATTTGGTCATCCGACATATCCAGATATATATTTTGGAACCAGAACAGGAAATACATTATATTTATCGACAGACGGCGTAAATAATAATATGACATGGAGTTTTGGAACATTGCCAGCGGGAACTCCTGTATCAAATGGCTTAGCAGGAGGAACTTATGGTTATTATTTAAGTTGCGGTGGTTCGTTTCCTACCACATGGACAAAATATAGTGTTACTTTAACAGGTGAAGGCAAATCATCTGGTTGCGGTTATAATGTATTTAGATACGGAACCAAATATGTAACATGGATGGCGCTTTCTAATTACGGTCAAGCATCTACTGCAGTATTATATTATGACAATGTAGTATTTGCTAATATGACAAATAAAAGTCAAACATATGCTTATAACAAACAAATGAGTAGAGCCAAATTGGGAACTGCATTTGCACAAAATTTCAACGAATTAGGAATATCATGAGTTTAAAGTTATATTACGATCCATATGATGTAACCTGTTTCAGAGGTGAACCCACCACTAATTTGTTTACTGCAGCGTATCCTACAGCTAATGGTGGATTTGCTTTTCCATATACATCATCATATAGAGGGATATGGACACCAAATGGAGTTCAAACGGCTTCCATAAATAGATATAATAATCCCGGCAATGTTAATTGTTGTCCATCGTTTTTTACTTATCAAACCGGAGTATATTTGACAGCATCTACTGTATATTGTTATAGTGCATTTTATAAAGTCGTAAATAATGATTATGGTAATGCAAATTATTTATACAGATACGAATATAATAGTGGAGGAACTTACTTAACAGAAGCTGGTGTTTGGAGTTCTGTTAATAGAATACCATATCCCGGTGGTTGGTATAGAATTTTTGGAACATTTACTACGCAAGCAACTACTGCATACATAAATACTTATTCGTTTACATATGAATATAATACGGATAATACACAAATCGCAGTAAATCATCAATTAGAAAAAAGTAATCATTTAACAAATTATGCTGGTCCCGGTGGAACAAGAGGTGTAACAGTTGCGTCTGGTGGTGGATTAATTGATTTGACTGGAAATAATAACAATGGTGATTTGACTTATGGTAGTTATGTAACAACCACAGTATTTCATAATAACACATTTTATTTTGACGGAGCTAGTGCAAATAATTGTATAAGAGTATTGGATGCAAATATTGCTTCTAACTTATTGTCTTCAGGCAAAAGTTTTACTATAGTTGTTTGGGCTAATAAATTAGCAAATGCAACAAATACATCTACATTTTTGTTTGGTTACAGAGATAGTAGTAGTTATGGTATAAATTTACTGTTATATGGAACAGGCAATACAAGCACAGATTTTGGTTTTGTTGTAGAAAAAAATGGCGGGCCATCATTGAGTAGTAGATTTGATGCGGTAAATACAAGTGGTTGGCATATGTATACTGGAGTGTATAATAATGATGGTATGTATAAAAATAGTATTGTCAAATATTATGACGCAACCCAAATTGGTAGTAGAGTTTCATCATCAAATGCGACAAGTGCATGGTCAAAACCAGCAACAAGTCAAGGTGGTGGAATTGTAATTGGAACTGCAACTAGCACAGTTAATACTGCAAATGCAATTCATAATTTAAAAGGTTATATAGGGGAAGTAAGAATTTATGATCATGCACTAACTGCGGATGAAGTATCAACATTATATAAATTAGGAATACAGAAACATATATGAGTGTTATAAGTTCATTAAGCAAAAGAGGACAGTATTCAACTGTTTCAACATTAAGTGAAGTTCCTGTTAAAGAGGGATTGATATTGTATTTGGATTCAAGTGACGAAGCTAGTTATGACGGAGGTCCAACAACCAATTATTTTAAACCAACCGAAGGAAGTTTTGAGGTTAATGGAACAGGCACATTTCAAAGACTAAGAAGTGGAAGTTTTGGTGGCTATATAATAAAACCAACCGATGTTGTTTATAAATATGATTTGGGTGGAGTAGGATGTCATTATCATGGAAATGATACACTATCAACTACACTTGGAAATGGTAATACTGTATATTTTAGTTTTGATTATTTTATCAGTGCCGGAACCACAATTGTAAGTGATTATTTGGGTAATATTGAAGGAGCTGTTAGTGCAGGCGCAACTAACAGTGGACGAACAATTGGTGTATGGCAAAGAGTAGAAATGACAGGAACAGTAAATACTGCTGCCAATAGTATTGCAAGGCCGTTATTATATCCTGGCGGATGTGGTGGTTCTACACTTGCGGCAGATGGATTTATATTGTATAAAAATCCACAATTTGAAGTTTTAAATTATCCATCCCGATTTGTTTATGGTCCAAATAGCACTAATAATGTAAGAAACAATGGTAATGTTTGGAGAGATTTGAGTGGCAGAGGCAATGATTTTACAATACAAGGCAATATTACTTGGAATAAAGATACTGGATTTAGTAATTTTACCGGCAACAGTGGTTCAATTGGTAATAAGATTTTTAGAAGTAATTTCCCACAAAATTTAAAGACAAGTCAACTTGGTCAAGGATATACAGTTGTAGTAGTTGCTAGAAGCACTGTTTCAGGTGGATGGAGAAAGTTAATAGGAAATAGTGA
>Ga0214917_10004142_pt1 | contig 16335 bp, 12 predicted proteins | sample LL_1208_BB_MetaG_FD_177983 | JGI IMG/M metagenome (GOLD analysis project Ga0214917, IMG submission 177983) | Freshwater microbial communities from Lake Lanier, Atlanta, Georgia, United States - LL_1208_BB | ecosystem: Environmental > Aquatic > Freshwater > Lake | place: USA: Georgia | collected... | reverse complement strand
TTTGGCGTATGCAATCCGCCAAAAAAGGGTTATGATAGAGGGGTATCTTTTTTGTGCTTCCAAAGGAATTTCTCATGTCACAACCCATTTGTGTGCAGTTGTACACCGTTCGTGATGCGATGATCGCTGACTGGCGCGGGACGCTGAAGCGCGTGGCTCACATCGGCTATGCCGGCGTCGAATTGGTCTATACCGACCAAATCCCCGCCAGCGAAATCAAGGCCGAGATTACCGCCAACAATCTGTTGGTATCTGGTGCCCATGTCGGCATCGACTTTCTGCGTGGGAATCTCGACCAAGTGATTAGCGACCTCAAATTGTTGGGTGCCCGCTACGTGATCTGCCCTTGGATGGCACCCTCGCAACGAGGTGGTGCCGAAGATTGGCGCGCCTTTATGCGTGAATTCGAAGTGATTGGCCAACGCTGTCACGCCGCCGGCATGCAATTCCTCTACCACCACCACGACTTCGAGTTGGCGTCACTTGGCGACACGAACGCCTTGACGATTTTGCTTGACGAAAGCGCCAAAGGCCTGATTGATGCCGAAATCGACATCTACTGGTTGGCCTTTGCCGGCATGAACCCCGTCGATGTCATCGCCAAATATAGCGGCCGCATCCCCTGCTTGCATCTCAAAGACATGGCCGCTGGTTCACGCACCTTTGCCGAAGTCGGCCATGGCACCCTCGACATCCCCGCCATCCTCACCGCCGCCGATAGCGCCGGCGTCGAATGGTTGATTGTCGAACAAGACGTCTGCCCCGGCGATCCCTTTGATAGCATCACCAAAAGTTACAATTGGCTCAAAAACCACGGTCGTTAAGCAACACGCCCACCCCCACGGCAATCAGCTGATTGTCGTGGGGGCTGTCTGCAAAAATTAAGCATAATCTCATAATTCTCGCCCCCCCATTCCTAACAAATTCAAGTATAGTTATCAAAGAGAGCATATCATCGTATCACTGGCGATGCGTAATCTATCACCCATTCGAATGATATTCATTCATCACAAGGATGTGTGTGTGATTAGCGTGCCACTTGTATAGTTATATGTGAAAACAATCACATCTAGGAGTTATTCATGGCAATGCGCGAATCTCGCGAAAAACTAAATGGGATGGGCATATCGGACACCGCTATCCGGCAGCCGGTATTTATCACCATGATGATGTTGTTGGCAATTACCTTTGGTATATTGTCATACAGCACCTTGCCCGTTAATTTGCTCCCCGAAATCAGTGTGCCTGTTGTAGCAGTCACCGTAGCTTATCCAGGAGCAGGCCCAAGTAGTGTGGTAGACCAAGTCGCCAAACCAATTGAACAGGCCGTCAATACCTTGAGTGGCATCAAACACATTACGTCTACATCAAGTGACGGTCAAGTCATATTGGTCTTGGAATTCAACGATGGCATTAACCCGACACAAGCCGAACAAGACGTGCGTGGCAAGGTAAATTCGATTCGCAACAGTCTGCCTCGTGACATCCGCGAGCCGATTTATTTGCGCTTTGACCCGAATCAAGCAGCGATTGTTTCGATTGCGATTTCGCCAAAAACAACTATTGACCGGTTGGTGTTGCGCGACACGATTGACAACGAAATCGTGCCACGCTTGCAAAGTGCCACGGGTGTGGGTTCGGTCACCGTGCAAGGTGGTTTGACCCGTCAAATCCAAGTCAACATGAAGTTAGACAAATTGCAGGCCTATGGATTGATTCCTTCGCAATTGATTGGTGCATTGCAATCAGCCAACGCTAATTTGGGCCTCGGGTCGATTACCGCCGGTACCCAAGACATTAGTTTGCGCGCACCGAGCATGCTCAATAGCGTTCAAGACATCGGCAACATCCATATTACCGGCAGTAATTACACCATCAACGATGTCGCTACAATTACTGAAGGGGTAGCAGACCAAGTCAACTACACTCGGCTCGACGGCAAAGACACCATCATTCTTGATGTGCGCAAGCAATCGGGCACCAATACGGTACAGGTCGGCAACGCCGTCAAAGATCAACTAACCAAATTATTTGCCAGCCGCAGTGATTTGACGTATATCATCCCCCGCGACCAATCGGTGTCGGTGAATGAATCAGTGATTAGTTCACTCGAAGAATTAATTTTTGCGGCTATTGCAGCCCTGATAATCGTATTTATCTTCTTCCGCGACGTGCGCAATACGTTGATTACGATGGCTGGGTTGCCGATTATTTTGATAGCCACCTTTGCCATTATGCCGTTTTTTGGCTTGACCATCAATTTGATTACTTTGCTGGCGTTATCGCTGGCAGTAGGGTTGGTCATCGACGACGCAATTGTAGTGCGTGAAAACATCTTCCGCCATACGGTGCGCGGCGAAAGTGCGCGTATCGCCTCGAGCAAAGGTACCGCCGAAGTATCGTTGTCCGTACTTGCCATGACGCTCACGATTGTGGCGGTATTTGTGCCGGTCACCTTTGCCACTGGCACCACTGGGATTATTTTTAAATCGTTTGGTATTACCGTCGCTATCGCCATGATGTTGTCATTAGTCGAAGCATTTACCTTTGCGCCGATGTTGTCGGCCAATTTGTTCCGCACCAAAGCCCAAAAACCCGAAGAACATCATGCCGTCGCCCAAGTAATCGAAATCGACGAAACCGACCCCAATGCCTCGTTGTTGCATGAAGCCAATGAATCGCCTGGGGCACTTGGTGAATGGTACGGTGAGTTGTTGCGCCGTAGTCTGTCAACTCGTCGCAATCGCGTGTTGGTGATGATTGTGGCGCTGGCCGTGTTGATTGCGAGTTTTGGCGTGGCCGGCAAACTCAAATTCTCGTTCTTCCCTAGTGAAGACCCCCATGAATACATCATGGGCTTCGAAATGCCCCCAGGCACGACATTGAAAGAAACCAACGTGATGGCAACACGGATTGAAGCAGTATTGATGGCAGAGCCAAATGTGGCGTCGGTCATCAGCAACATTGGCTTCACCGGGAACCCGGAACGTGGTGAATTTAGTGTCAAACTCAAGGGTAAAACAGTCACGATTGATGCCCAAAACGAAGTACGTGCGAAACTCGGGTTTGCACCAAATTTGGCATTCGGTGTACCAAGCTTCCAAGGATCAAGCACCGGCGTTACCGGACGTACGTTGCAGGTGAGTTTGCAAAGTAATCGCCCACTCCAAGAACTCGCGCCACTCGTGGATCAATTCCGTGCCAAAATACAACCAATTCCTGGTTTAGTGGACATTGCCAGCAATTATACACCTGGCAAACCAGAATTACGCTTGCTCGCTGACCCCGCCCGCATCGGTGATTTGGGTCTTACCAATCAAGATATTGCCGCATCAGTACGTGCCTTGATTAACGGCGAACGTGCGACGGTGTTGCGCCGCAACGGTATCGATACCGACATCGTGGTGCGCTTACAACCCACTGATCGCACTGATGCGACGACCTTGGGGAACATCATCATTCCCACGCGCAGTGGGAGTGTGGCGCTAAGCTCACTCGGGCAATTCCAATTGTCGAATAGCCCGGTGACAATCCGGCGCTACGACCGCCTCAATCAGATTTTGTTGGGCGCCAATCTGCAAGAGCTCAATATCAACGATGCCCAAACCCTCGTCAAAGCTGCAGTCGCAGGTATTCAATTGCCCGCCGATGTCACCTGGAGCTTTACGGGACAATCCCAACAACAAACCGACGGGTTTTCGTCGTTGATTATCGCCATGGCACTTTCGATTTTGTTTGTTTACATGGTGCTAGCCTCACAATTTGGCTCGTTTAGTCAACCGATTGTGATTATGATGGCCATGCCGTTCAGCTTCATCGGTGCCTTCCTCGGCTTGATTTTGACACGTACCGACCTCGACATTACCGGGATGATCGGGCTTATCATGTTGTTGGGGTTGGTCACCAAAAACTCCATTTTGTTGATTGACTTCACCAACCGCCTACGCCGTGCCGGTCTCGACAAACACGAAGCGTTACGCGTGGCGGGTGCGGTGCGCTTGCGGCCGATTTTGATGACCACCTTTGCCATCGTCGCCGGTTCAATGCCCGTCGCCTTTGGGTTACACATTTTTGGTACCGGTCAAGGGGGCGAATTCCGCCGCGGCTTGGCCACGGTGTTGATTGGTGGCTTGCTGACCTCGATGATTTTGACTTTGTTTGTGGTACCTGCAGCCTATAGTCTGCTCGAATCATTAACGAGCCGCTTTGGTCGCCGCACGGATGACGAAGCCGCAATTACTGCCAAATAATCCTAGTACCGCCCAAGTGTTTTGCGCATATCCAAAAGGAGTAGGACATATCATGTTACGCAAACAGTTCATTCACAGTCTGATTATCAGTGGGATTGCCACGGGCTTGATTTCGTGCGCGAGCACCCCCGCAACCACCGTGCAACCAACCACTGTCGCCGCAGTCGCAAATCAGCAACCGACACCACAACCAACCGTCGATGTGGGGGCGTTGGTTGCGACACCAGGGGCCGTAGCTACGGGCACCATGGCGGCATCGGTGAGTGGCACCGGCGAAATCAAGACCCTCAACGACGCCGACCTCAACTTCCAAGTTACCGGCACCGTTGCGCAAATCTTGGTCAAAGAGGGTGACAGCATCAAAAAAGACACCTTGATTGCCACCCTCGACACCGCCCTTTATGATCAACAAGTCGCCCAAGCGCAAGCCAATTTGGTGAGTGCCAAGGCCACGCTGGCAGGATTACAAGCCGACGGCCCTGATAGTCGTGCCGCCCAAGCCCAGCTCGCCCAAGCCCAAGCGACCTTGGATGCCACCAAGCCAGGCGCCACCAGCGCCGACATTGAAGCCGCCCAATTATCCCTCAATGCGGCCAAATTAAGCTTAAAAAGCACGGGTGATAAATTATCATTGGCCAAAACCCAAGCCCAGCTACAACTTGATTTGGCAAATCAAACGGTGGTGCAAGCCACTGGGCAGCTGATGATCGACCAGTTCAATTGGAATTGGGTGCAAGCCAATGGCACGTACCCCTATACACCAACCGCTCTTGGGCGTGCAAATTTCGTCAATGATGCCAGTGCGCGACAGTACCAATCACTCTACGACATTGCGCTGTCAAAACGCGACGCCGCGGTGATTTCGCTCAAGAGTGCCCAAATCGGCTATGACCAAGCCGTGCAAGCCGAACAAGTTGGCATCGATGCTGCCCAACAACAAGTTGCACAAGCAGAACTCGCACTCCGCCGACTGACCAAGCCACTTGGCAAAGACCGCGCGGCCATTGAAGCAGCCCTCGCAGTCGCCCAAGCAGCCGTCAACCGCCTCACCGTACAACGTGCCCAAGCCGAAGCAAGTGTCGCCCAAGCCGAAGCCGCATTGACACTTGCCAATCTCAATCGCCAACGTGCCGAAATTCGCGCTCCGTTTGATGGCGTTGTCGCATTCATCAATATCAGCGTTGGTGACCCTGCTGCCCCTGCTGGGCGCGCACCAGTGCAGATTATTGATGCAGTCAACTTGCAGGCCGAAGTGCAAATTAGCGATGTCGATATCGGCAACGTTGCACTCAATCAAAATGCCACCATCAGTGTCGATGCCATGCCAGGTAAGCAATATACAGGGGTGGTTACCTTTATTTCACCAGTGGCCACGGTGGTTGGCAATGCCCGTTTGTACACCGTGCATGTCAAGCTCACGGACATTGCCGGATTACGCGCCGGCATGAGTGCCCGCATCACCCTCAACGACAAATAATCAACAAACCACCGTGTTGGGATCAATACAGTAACGCCACCAATCACCCCATACCCCGTCAATCATAGCGGGGGTATGGGGTAAATGTTGAAGCCACCAAATATGATGGGCCCGCATATCACCATTCCCCCATTCACGGCAATCGACAAGGCGTGCAGGGGCAGATTGACTCGCAGGGAAGTCACGCCAGCGATCACAGGTTGACCATACTGGGGTGCGGTTATCCCATTCGTAATCAGCCCGACTATTAGGCGCAAAATGGACATTGCCACAGGCAGCCGCCTGCGGGTGGGTTTTTTCGTATTGACAAAACGCCTGCCAGAGATTGGGGTGTTGGGGGTAGAGCGTATAAACGTGGTGCATGATTGATTCCACCCGATGTCCAAAGTTTTCCAGCATACACCCTACATCACGTTCGTAATTAAAGCCCATCATCACAAAACGCTTGGCGGCGGCTGGGGTCGCGATGGCCGGTGCATTACACCAAAACGCCCCCGGCCCAATCATGATTGATTCATATTCGCCGGCATAGGGTGGTGAAAAAAACCATACTTCGTCGCATTCATCACGGCGTAAGCGCCCATACAAATCAAACGTAGCAATGCGCGCCTGATAATCGAGTGCATCGGGATGATGCATCCGTCCTTGCCGCCACCCACGGATATATTGGGGAACATCATACTGAAAGCCGTCGATTTTGACGGGGAACCATGGCGCATCAATGATGTTGACCACCTGATATTGGACGATACCATGACTGGCCATCTGGATGTCGGCAATGTATTGTTGTGCGAGTTGCCGAGGATTGTGCCAACCATAATATTGATGCAACCGTTGCGTCGCCGTTACCAACGGATCATGGACAATCATCAAGACCCGTGGGGTATGGCGGAATTGATGCCCAACTGTTGTCATGTGCTACCAAATTTCTATTTGAACATGCGGCATTTAATGGTATAATAGTACTGCATTTGCGTGTTACCTGTCGCTATTTTTGGATTATTCCGTTTTTTGGAATAACATCCCCCTGCCGTATCTGGGTGAGCGCCTATACGGTTCCCTCAGCTCATGACGTAAAGCCTCACATGTGCGCCCTGCACGCCTCAAACACACATGGAGTCTTGCTGAATACAGCTGAACATCCCCGTTATACCGCGTCGTGATGTGCGAAGCATTACACGCATAAAATCAAGGAGTTTGGTGTGCCACGAATTCGTAGCAAATTACCCCCGACCACGACACCCGCAGCCATCCCGGCTACGCCTGTCCCCACCCCAGTGCCAGCCCCCACGCTGAGCGATACCCCGAGTTTCGAATACGAAACCCCAAAGCAAGCCGCCGTGCGTTCGATTCCAGTCACGCCCGTAGCGCCGCCGCCACCTGTCACAAGTGACCCACGCCCGGCCTTGGCAGTCGAATTCAATGGTATGACCATTCAAGAACTACGCGACATGGCCAAAGCCAGCGGCATTTCGTTTACAAATCATGTCAAAAAACAAGATCTCATCGCGTTGTTGCTCCAGGCACCACACGCCAGCGAAGAAGTCGCCACATCGAATTTGAGTAGCGAAGGGGTGCTCGAAATCGTCGCGGATGGGTTTGGGTTTTTACGGGGCGACCGCATGCTTGCCAGCCCCAACGATGTCTATGTGTCACAATCCCAGATTCGGCGCTTTGCCTTGCGTACCGGCGACAAAATCATCGGACAAGTACGCCCCCCCAAAGAAAACGAACGCTATCTCTCGCTGTTGCGGGTCGAATTAATCAACGGTATCGACCCCGAAACAGCCCGCAAGCGCCCGTCAGCCGACCAACTGGTGCCGATCTTCCCCAACACCCAAATCAAACTCGAAACAGACCCCAATCTGTTATCAACCCGCCTCGTCGATTTGGTTGCACCCGTCGGTCGTGGACAGCGTGGCTTGATTGTATCGCCCCCCAAAGCCGGCAAGACATTGCTCCTCAAAGCGATTGCCAACGGCATCGCCCTGAATCATCCCGACATCCATTTGATGGTATTGTTGATTGGCGAGCGTCCCGAAGAAGTCACCGACATGCGCCGCTCGGTGCAAGGGGAAGTCATCTCGAGTACCTTTGACGAACCGGTCGAAGACCACGTCAAAGTGGCCGAAATGACCCTCGAGCGCGCCAAACGCCTCGTCGAAATTGGCCAAGATGTCGTCATCCTCATGGACTCAATCACCCGCCTCGCCCGCGCCTACAACCTCGAAATCCCCCCCAGCGGACGCACCTTGTCGGGTGGTATCGACCCTATCGCCCTTTATCCCCCCAAACGCTTCTTCGGTGCCGCGCGGAACATCGAAAATGGCGGCTCACTCACGATTATTGCCACCTGCTTGGTCGATACCGGTAGCCGCATGGATGACGTCATCTACGAAGAATTCAAAGGGACGGGCAACATGGAGCTCCACCTCGACCGCAAACTCGCCGAAAAACGCGTCTTCCCCGCTATCGATATTACCCGTAGTGGCACACGCCGCGAAGAACTTTTGCTCGGCACCGAAGTCATCAAGCAAGTATGGACGATGCGGCGCATGGTGACGATGCTCGGCGAAAACGAAGGCACCGAGCTCGTGCTTGCCCGTATGGCCAAAACCCGCACCAATGCAGACTTCCTTTTGTCGCTCGCCAAACCAAGTTAGCTATTCCTCGATACCCCCACCCCGTTATGCCAAACGGGGTGGTTTTTTGTTGGCATACGATTCATCTCTGCCGTCACTACCTACAGCGTGATGTCACGCCTCGCTGGCACAAACTCCAAAGCGCTGGCGTCAACATGGTACAATTATTAGAGATTTTTGATGGATGTGAGGTCTGCAATGTCGTTGCTGGCACGCTTTGAAGCCTTCATGGAACAAGTTGTCGAAACCTCAATGGCGCGATTTTTCAAAAGTCCACTCGACGTCGCTGTGCTTACGCGTCGACTCGAACGGGTCATGGAATCCAACCAAATTGCCAATGACAACGGCACCGTCGTTGTGCCTGATACCTACCGGCTTTTTTTGCATCCCAATGACTTTGATACCTACCACAAACAACACCTCCGCATCGAACTCGAGCTCGCCAATTATTTAACTGAGCTTGCCCGCAATCGTGGCTTTGCCACCCACAAACCAATCACCGTTTTGCTGGCACGCGATCCTAATGTGCCACGTAGCGTGGTACGGATTGACAACGATACCAGTCACCCCAATACCCCACCGGCTGCGGATGATGCCACTGCGGACTTGAACGCACTCGACTTTATTGATGCACGCTATCCGACCATCGTCAATACCCAACCTGAACGCTACCCGACGCGTCATCAACATGTGTTGATTGTGTCGACCGACAACATTGTCGAGCACATCCCCGTCACCCAGACACTCATCACGATTGGGCGGGCTCCTGGCAACAATATCATCTTGCAGGATCATCAAGTATCGCGTCATCACGCCAAAATCAGCTATAATGCCCAACGCTTTGCTATCACCGATTTGGCATCACGTAACGGCACATTTGTCAATGGTAATCAATTAAAACACGAACCCCATGTTATCAACATCGCAACAGACATCATTGTTATTTCGAATTACACGTTACGCATTCAAGTGGTGACCCATGAATGAAATTGCCAATCTGTCAATCGAATTCATCGTCTGGATACTCCGCGTCGCCTTGGTCGGGTTGATATATCTCTTCGTATGGCGGATTTTTCGAACCATGATTCGTGGCGACCAAAACATGCCCGCATTTGTGGGCACCAACGCCTTCCTCGTCATCCAACGCCCTGGAGCCACATTGCTCCCCCGCAACAAGGTCTACGAAATCTACGACAATAGTGTCCTCGGGCGCAAAAAGGATTGTGCAGTCGTGCTCAATGACCCCAAGATTTCGGATCATCACGCCATTATCACCAAACAACACTCCAAATGGCGCCTACGCGATTTGGGGAGCACCAACAAAACATTTATCAATGGCCTCCAAGTCAATTCAGATACCGAGCTCGCCGACGGTGATATCATTGGCGTCGGCAATGTCGAATTACGCCTGCACCTGGTAGAAAGACACAAATGAGCCTCCACCCATTCCGCCTTGTCCGCCGCTACGAAAGCCGCCTATGGGGCGGGAATCAACTCGCCACCTGGCTCAAACTCAGTGATGCCCCTTCACCGCTCGCCGAAACCTGGGAGGTCTATAACGACAACCTCATCCGTGATGGCGCGCTCGCCGGCCAAACCCTGCGCCAGGCAGTCGTCAGTCATGGTGCTGATTTAGTCGGCGCTGGTTCACTCCAGCGCTACGGCCACGAATTCCCGTTGCTGGCCAAATTCATCGATGCCAATCAACCACTTTCGGTCCAAGTTCACCCCGATGATGCCTATGCCCACCAATACGAAGCTGCCAGTGGCTTCCATGGCAAAACCGAAGCATGGCACATCATTGCGACCACCGGACACAACGATGTCATCCATGGGCTGACCCATGCCATCAGCCGTGACCAATACGCCCACGCCATTGCCACCAACACCCTCGAGCCCCTGCTCCGCCATATCCCCGTCACTGCCGGCGATACGGTGTTTGTCCCTGCCGGCACGATTCATGCCATCAATGCCGGGATTATGCTGTTCGAAATCCAACAGACCTCGGATTTGACCTACCGCGTCTATGACTATGCCCGCCGTGACGCGAGTGGCATGCTACGCCAACTGCATATCCCCCAAGCAATTGCCGTATCGCACATTGATGACCCAATCCCAGCCATCACCACTCCAGTGTTGCGCGGCAATGACCACGTCGAGTTGGTAAGGTCTGCGTTTTTTGTGATGGAAAAAATCACGGCCACCACCGTAACTACTTGGCAGCGCCCGGCCGATTCATTCCAAATCATCACCGTGATTGATGGCGCTGCAACCATCAATACAGCAGATCAACACTACCCACTACAACGCGGTGATTCACTGGTCATCCCCGCCTGTACCTCCGAATACACTGTCACACCCCAGCCCCACACTAGCTGGTTGCGATGCTGGGTACCAGAGGCGTAATCAGCGCCGCAAATTTACGCATCACAGCACCGCTGTCGTGATGTTTTGGCAGTACAATAGGCACACTCGTGCAATCCGATACCAACCGAAAGCGTGAATCCAATGGCCAAACTGCGCTGGGGCATCAAAACAGCCCCGCAACACACCACCTACGACGCCATGCGCACGGTCTGGCAAGCAGCCGACCAAAATCCCGTATTTGAACACGCCTGGCTTTTCGATCATTTTGCCCCCATCCAAGGCAGCCTCGATGGTCCCTGCTTTGAAGGCTGGACGTTGTTGTCGGCCTTGGCCGCCCAGACCCAGCGCTTGCGCATCGGCTTGATGGTGGCCGGTAACACCTACCGCCACCCCGCCGTGCACGCCCACATGGCCGCCACCGTCGACGTCATCTCGGGTGGGCGCCTCGACTTTGGAGTGGGTGCTGGTTGGAACGAATACGAACATGCCAGCATGGGGCTGCCGCTCTATGCCCCCGGCGAACGCATCCGCCGCCTCGGTGAAGCCTGCGAAATCACCAAGCGCCTCTTTACCCAACAACTCACCGACTTCGACGGGCGCTACTATCAACTCAAAGAAGCCCGCTGTGAACCCAAGCCCATCCAGAAACCCTACCCACCCTTTGTGATTGGTGGCGCCGGCGAACAACTCACTTTGCGCGTGGTGGCCCAATACGCCGACGTCTGGAATTCGATGCCGGCCTCGGTCGAAGAATACCAGCGCAAACTACAAATCCTGCACGAGCACTGTGCCGTAGTCGGCCGTGACCCCGCCCAGATCGAATCTTCGACCCAAGTACGCGTCAACTATGCCGATATCGATGCCACCGTTGCTACCTTGCAACCCCTCGTCGATGCTGGTATGACGCATATCATTTTGATGTTGACCTACCCCTACCCCGAGGACATCGTGGCTACCCTCGCCGAAAAAATCGTCGCCCGCGTGGGATAATAAAAAACCACCCTCCATGCACAACTGCATGGAGGGTGGTTGTGGTGGTTTATTATTTGTTAAATAGATTTTCTATTTCGGCGCGTATTGACGCAATATCAGCCGTAATCATCGTCATGTTTTCTTCGATTGTTTCGAGGCGTTGGACTTCACTTGCCACCAAGCGCGTATAGGGACCAACCGCTTGGCGCATGCGCTCGAGCATCCGTTCGAGCTCTTGGTCAAATTGATGGTCGATAGTGGTCACCAGGCGGGTACGCACATCGCTCAGCCGTTCGTGGAGTTGGCGTTTGAGAGCGGCGCGGCGATTGGGAATGATGTACAGGCCGGCGATGGCAATCACACTGGCCGCCACAATCCCCGTGGTATCAAAAATCGCTCCTTTGAGTAAGGTTGCCACCAACGCCCCCAACCCCAATGCCCCTACCTGCACCACGGCCGTGGTGGCAATCGCTTCACGTAATTCAAGGGCGATTTGGGCCGCTTCAGCGTTACGGTCATAGCTGGCCACAATCCGCCCTGCTTGGCTGACGATGTCGCGAATCAAGGCTTGGCGATTGTACTGGAATGTGGCACCTACCTCGCCAACCATCTGGTCGGCCGATATGGGACGGCGGCGCAAATAATCGACCACCCCTTGCCACAACTGCAGGTTGCGTTCGATCATCCAATCAACCATCGCTTGGGTGTGGGTTTCGATGGCGGTGGCCAAATCGACGGCTACTTCTTGCTCGAAGGCCACTTGCAAGGCATCGCCACGCACCAGACGATGGATGTTCATGATGCGGATTTGATCATCAAAAAACTGCATGCCGCGCACTTCGGCATCGCTCAATGCTGCCGCCACCGCAGCGCGATGCCCTGCCACGTCACGGCGCATATCGTTGGCGAACTGCACCATTTGGGTATCGAGATGCTGAACGGCTTGGGCATCGTCGTTGACGATGGCGCGTTGGGTTTGCACGATTTGGGCCACGTGGGCGTGGGTCTGGGTGGCCACCCCCAACGGTGATTCGAGGCGGATGCGCAGACGGGTACGATCATCGAGACGCTCATTGAGGAAACTCATTAGTGGCGTAAAGCCCCCCGCCGCATACGCTTCGGCGGTGGCAGCCCGCGCTTTGCGCGCTGACACCGGCCAAATCTGCGGCGTGGTACCAAACAGCGCCGTGGCTTGCTCACGCACAAAATTCAGCACCTCTTGTTCTTCTTGGGGGTTCAACAGGTCGATTTTGTTGACCACCAAGACGACTTTGCGTTGCCATTCGTGGAGCATCGCCAAAAAAGCCCGCTCGGTTTCGCTAAACGGACGGTCGGCCGAGGTGACAAACAGCACCACATCGGCGCGGGGCACAATCTCGCGGGTGAGGACTTCATGGTGGCGCAATACCGCATTGGTACCTGGCGTATCGACAATCGACATCCGTTGCAACAGCGCCACCGGCAAGGCCCGCACCACCCAGCCCGGCTGTTGCGAAATCGCCATCGCTTCGGGGGCATAGCGCAACATGGTTACGGCATCGGTGGTGGGGGTAGCCCCTTCGGTCATGACCTCGCTGCCCACGATGGCATTAATCAAGCTCGATTTCCCGGCATTGAATTCACCAGCCACCACCACCAAAAACAAATCTTCGAGATGGGCGCGGGTCTGCGCCACAATCACTCGCTCGGGCACGTCACGGCGCCCTTGGTAGATGGCGTCACACAACGCCAACGTGGCATCGAGCACCGCCATGGTACGGGTGCGGATTTGGGTGGCGTGGGCAGTCGTCAAGTCAGTCATTGGCACGGCTCACTTTTGCAAAAAACGAATAAACCAGTCAATGGTGCGGCGCATGTGATCCATCTGATGCAATGGCTCACCGCTCCGGGTCAATTCATGCCCTTCGCGGGGATAACGGACAAACTCAACGGTACGTCCAAGACGTCGCAACATGGTATATAGTTGCTCAGCTTCACCGATTGGCACGCGGAAGTCGAGCTCGCTATGCAAAATCAACAGTGGCGCCGTCATCTCTGCCACGGCCGCAATCGGCGAGGCCTGCCACAGCGCCGCCGCATCGCGCCACGGCACCATGTCGAACGAGTACTCTACCAACTCGTAGGCATCGCTCATGCTATGCTCGGTAATCAGGTTGTAGACGCCACGCGCCGATACCGCCGCCGCAAAACGCTGACTATGCCCAATCAACCAGGTGGTCATAAAGCCACCATACGAGCCACCGGTGACCCCCACGCGGGCAGGGTCGATGGGCAAGCCTTTGGCCAGCACCGCATCAATCCCTGCTTCAAAATCGGGTTGGTCGGCCACACCCCAACGCGCTTTGGTGCCGGCTTGCCAGGCCGCGCCATACCCTTCGGAGCCACGCGGATTACAAAAGAAGACAAAGAATCCGGCCGCTGCCGTGGCTTGCCATTCGAGCCACATGGCACGCGTGCCGGGGCTCCACATGGCGTGTGGGCCACCATGGATGTGCAAAATCAGGCCGTATTGTTGGTCGGGCTCGATCAATGGCGGCGCAAGCAGCCAGCCTTGTACCATGGCACCGTCGTGCGAGGGGTACCAGATTTCGTCGAATGCCACCGTCAAGCGCTGTGTCAGCAACTCGGTATAGAGCTGGCTGAGTTGGCTGACGCCACTCGCCGTCGCCAACCACAACTCACACGGGTATTGCGGGCCACCTACGCTATAGGCGACCTCGCCTGCCTGATTCACGGCGAAATCAGCAATCACCATGCCAGCATCAATTGCCGGCTGAGCCAGTGTCAATGGCGCATCGGCACCGATTGCCACCGTACGGAGCGTGCCTTGGCCATGCCATTCGGCCACATAGGCGATGCCGCGGCTATCGGGCAACCACGCCCATTCGCCGATGGTGGTATCGTGGCAATCGAGGGCCTGCCATTCACCGCCAGTGGTGGGGCGGACGAGCAACGTCGTCCCACCATAAAACGGCGCATCGTAGCGACTCGCCGTGGCGGCCAACCATTGGCCATCGGGCGAAATCTGCACCGCACTGGCAATCGACCACGGCGCTTGATCATTCACCACTGGCGCCAGAATGTTTTTTTCATCAAGCGGAATCTGTACCAAACAGCGCCCCACAAAATAACTAGTCGACGTCACATCGCGTTTGGCAACTGACCACAGCGCCTGACCATCGCCGCTCCATACCGGCGCGAAATAATCGCGCTCGTCGTTGGTGACCCGCCGCACCGAGCTAGGGCCTTTGGCGACCTCGACCACATACAAATGCCCACGCCGACCGTCGATGTAATCGGTGCCGGTGCGGAAGGGCAATTCACTCATCACCCGTGGGTCTATTGCTTGACCGGCTTGATGAGCAAGGGTGGCTTTTTGTTGCTCTGCCGCAAACGTCGATTGCGGGGTCGGCAACGGCTCAGCTTCACGCGCTAATTCTTGGGCATTGAGACTACTCACAAAGGCAATAAAGCGCCCGTCGGGGCTCCAGACCGGGCTACTCGCGCCGGTGGGCAAGGCGGTCAGTGCTTCGGCTTCGCCCCCAGCGACGGCAATCAGATAAATCTGGGCATCGCCACCCCGATTCGACACAAAGGCCAGCATCTGACCGTCAGGGCTCCAGACTGGGGTACGGTCGCTCCCCGTACCGGCGCTAAAGCGGCGCGGGGCAGCAGCGCCACGACGCAACCAAATCGCACGCCGGTAGTTGTTGGCTATACCGTCGGGGCTGACAAACACATAGGCGAGGTTGGTACCATCAGGGCTCCACGCCAGTGATTCGATATAGGAAATATGGGCGACATCGCTGACACTCCATGGGGTGGGGTTCGTCATTGTAGTTTCCTTTCGCAAATACAAATGGGGCGCATGCTACGCCCCACTCGCTGCTGTTCAATCCATTTTGCCGTACGCACTATTTAGGCGTTGGCAGTGCCATCTTGCCAGCCAGCAATGTCGAAGCGTTGCGCTTTGGCGCGCAGAGCACGCACATGATCGTCGGCTACTACTTGCTCGCCGCGATAATGTTGGATGTCGTTGTGGATGTCGTAGGCGTAGCGCTGTACCACCCACGCACCTTGGGCGCCTTGGCGCAATATCTCGAAGTGCCATACTTGGGCATCGGCATCGTATGTGGCAGCCACCAACCACACCAAATCAGCACGACGCAATGTGGCAGCCAAACGCTGTAATCCCGCCACGCGTGCACTACTTGAAGATGGTACAGGAATTGTTGACATCGATTCGCTCCTCTGATTACACGACCTATCTTGATTGCGCCCATTATAACACCTTCTGCGAAGGAGGAAGTATGGAGTAGGAAGTTGGAAGTAAGATCCTCGTTTAGCTCGCGCAGAGGACACAGAGGACACAGAGACGTCTTGGTGCTGTGGTTGTCGATTAATGCCTTTCGATGCACGCTGTCGGTTTGGCTCGTACTGAGGGCGCGGCTTTAAAAACGTCATTGCATGGGCGCGATAGCGCACGTGCAATCTCCCTGCGCAAGCATACAATTTTTATCGCCATACAGGGAGATTCCACGCTACGGTTGCCATCGCAACCGGCATGGAATGACGTGGGGAGTATTTTGACGTACGTGCGAAGGTACGGAGACGCAGAGCGATACTT
>Ga0214917_10004141_pt1 | contig 16337 bp, 15 predicted proteins | sample LL_1208_BB_MetaG_FD_177983 | JGI IMG/M metagenome (GOLD analysis project Ga0214917, IMG submission 177983) | Freshwater microbial communities from Lake Lanier, Atlanta, Georgia, United States - LL_1208_BB | ecosystem: Environmental > Aquatic > Freshwater > Lake | place: USA: Georgia | collected... | reverse complement strand
ACACACTTATTACTTTCAGAAGAAAAGGCAAACATACATGTTAAACAGATTTATGAATCACCAAGAAGTGCGAATTTTTTAGGTCTTAAATTCTAGCTCTGAGGGTCTTTGGCAGATTTTATCTGCTAAAAATCCAATCGATCCCGCATAATAAATTGAATTGTTATAACGTAAAATCATGCGGTAATTAGGATAAGCTAAAAAAGTTGGTCCACCAAATGGTTGAATGATACTTGTTGGTAAATGCGAGTATGGCAAGTGACCACCAGAAGTTGTTCTAACCCCCAGGTCATCCCATTCTTGCGCAGTTTTAATAACATTTTTGCCTTCTAGAGCGGGATTAAAATTTGTCGGCAAGCGGACAAAAACTGCCCAAGGCTGATTATTGTGCCAGCCATTAAGTTTCATATAATTAGCAATGGACGCTAAAGCATCTTGTTTCGAACCCCAGATATCTTTTTTGCCATCACCATCATAGTCAACGGCGTATTTTAACCAACTTGAGGGCAGAAACTGGGGATGACCAGAAGCGCCAGCCCATTCACCTTTTAGCTGTGGTAACTGGACATGACCATCATTTAATATTTGCAAAGCTAAAAACAGCTCGTTTCTAAAAAAATCTTTACGATTTGAATCGTATGCTAAAGTTGCAAGCGCTTGAATAACCGGAAAATTACCCATATAACTACCATAACTTGTTTCTAGCCCCCAAAAAGACATCATAAAACACGGATCAACCTCATAATCACTGGCAATTTTATTAATCCAACTAGCATTGGATTTATAGATTTTTCTGCCAATGGCAATTCGATAATTATCAACGCGTGAACTGCGATATTTACTATAGCTTAATCTTTTTTCAGGTTGATTGCTGGCAAGACTTTTCACCTTCTTGCTAGGCTCATGTACGTTAGCAAAAGCTTCCTGGATAATTGATTGTCTTATTCCATGTTTTAAGGCTTCGGCCTTAATATCTGCCAACCATACTTGCCAGGTATCAGCAAACACTGCATTAGCTACCATCAAGCAACTTAGCAATCTAAATTTCACTTTCTGTCCTTAGACTTGTATACTTTCAGTAATTTGAATTATTTGTAATTGGTCCGGATTACTTAATCCAACTGCAGCAACAGACGGAAGATCAAGCAATTGCTCAATTTCACCCCATGCCACATCCATTGGATAGAGTTTAATTTGTGGTGTGTATTTATTCAGTAAATTGCATAGTTCTAAATTTCCTGGACATGGCCGAGCATGATGTATTTGTAAACTTAAAGCATTAATTGCATCACTCATATTACAAATTCCAGGCAGATAGCTTATTTGATAAATATTAGCGGTTTGCACCAAAGGCGCATAAAACCCAGGGCTTGACATAAAATCGAAACCATCTTCGTATGCGGCAGTTAATTCTGTAACATTTAAAATGTTGCCTAAACCGATTTTAATGTTTGGAAACTTTTGTTTAAGCTTCGCAAGCAATACTCTATTTGACTTGAGTAATTCAATAGCCTGTAAACCAGACTGGTAAAGCTGCGCAATAGTTTGTTCTATATGAGAATCAATATCTAAAGAAACAATAATGGGTTGTTTCCCAAATAATTCATGAAACATAATCGGCCTTTTTTTATGTTATATTTTTCCATATTAGACGAGAAATAAACTCTAAGCAAATATTTTCTTTGTATCAAAACAGTCACTAGCCTACTGCAGATGATTTTTAAAAACAGCTTAAGTGAATAGCATGACATTAACTTTAAAAATATACCCCCCATAGGCTGATCAGGATACCGGTGGATAAAGTCCTAGAGGCCAAATTTTAATGAGGCGGCCCTGTAATGCGGCAGTTAAGCAATTGTATAGCTCAGTTGACTAGGCTATACTTTTTGCAAACTAGTTTAATGCAAGGGCAGGGATGTTAAGAAGAGCAATCAGCAAGGGAAATTTGCTGTTGATATCAGCGGGGAGCATGGTTGGGGCTAGTTGGTTATTTAGTCCGTTTATAAGTGTGAAGATGGCTGGACCTTATGCTTTATTAGCCTGGTTAATTATCGCTGTTTTTATGTTGTTTATTGCCTTGCCGTTATGTGAGTTAGGCGTAATTTTCCCTATGGCTGGTGGCATGGTTAATTATCCGCATATTACTCATGGCAGTGGCTTTAGTTTTTTGTTTGCCTGGATATCCTGGCTTGCATACGTGGTATGTGCGCCAATAGAGGTGCAAGCTGTTTTGCAGTATGCAAGTCATTTTTTTCCTGTTCTAGTTGATAAACAGGCGGGATTTCAGCTTACTGGCACAGGAATTAGTACGGCTATTGTGGTTTTGTTTATTATTACCCTGATTAATACCTTTGGGATAACAGTGTTTATTAAATGCAATCGTTTTATCGCTATTTTTAAGTTTATTGTCCCTATTTTGGCGATAATTGGGTTTTTTATGGCCGCACCATCATGGTCGCATCACCTGCGATGGCAACTGCCAAATTGCCAAGATATGCATGCGGTTTTTAAGGCGCTTTCTTTAGGCGGAGTTGCATTTGCTTTTACGGGGTTTCAGAATGGATTACTGATGGCTGGAGAAGTACAAAATCCAGTAAAAGCGTTACCGATTAGTTTATTAGGGGCTGTTCTGGTGGGTTTTTTATTGTACTCTACTTTACAGTGGAGTTTTATCGTGGCGGTTCCAGATGCAGCGGTATCATCAGGTTGGAGTAATTTACATTTTCCGGGTGATAGTGGCCCACTAGTAGGTTTGGCATTGCTGCTTGGATTGGGCTGGATAGCCATGTTATTAATGATTGATGCTTCGGTATCACCATTGGGCACAACTTTAGTTTACTCCGCTGCAACGGCAAGAATTTTGTATGCAATGGGAATTAATAACGATTTGCCGGGCCTGGTGGCCAAATTGAATCGCTTTAAAGTACCTGGAATCGCGCTGTTGATAAATTTCTGTGTAGGTGCTTTATCCTTTTTGCCTTTCTCTGGCTGGCAAAATATGGTCGCTTTTTTGTCATCATGCAGTATTTTATCATACTTGATAGGTCCAATTTGTTTGCTAGCGATTCGTAAGTATCAGCCTAATTTAAAGGCAGGTTTTCGGTTAAAAGCGGCTGGATTTATGTGTTTTTGCGCTTTTTATGTGGCTATGTTAATGATTCTATGGTGTGGTTTTGCCATTATTTGGAAGTTGGCTGTAGCGATTTTGGTTGGCATAATAATGCATTGCTGGAATGCTAAAAACAGTAATATGTACTGGTTGCTATGGTTTTCATTATTTTTTGTTTTGTTACTGCCGATTGCCTATTGTAGCGAAATTGGTATTATTGGTTTTCCTGGTGATTTAGTCTTGATTATTCCAGTTAGTTATATACTATTACGTTTTTCTACTTACGTTGCTGATAAAGATAGCATCCAAAACTTGCAGTGTGATTAGCTGATGAATATTTTAACGGCAAAAAATTTAAGTTTTTCTTATGACAAAATACCTGTGGTTAGCAACTGGTCTGCGCAAGTTGATGCGCAGAAAATTTATCATTTGCAAGGTGCTAATGGTTCTGGCAAGTCAACTTTGCTGAGGCTGCTAGCAGGAATTTTGTGTCCAGAATCTGGAGAGGTTAATGCCTGTCTGTCAGCGCCTTTTAGCTATCCAATTGCTTATGTTGGGCATAGATTAGGGCTGCATCCCTATTTAAGTGTTGTAGAAAACATTAATCTAGATATTGTCAGCCATTGTAATCCAGTTGCAATGCTTGAGTCAGTAAATTTACACACAAAGCAGCATGCGCTAGTTGCTACATTATCTGTTGGCCAAAAGCAAAAAGTTGCACTGCTGAAAATGATTACGCAACAAGCTATGCTGTGGATAATGGATGAGCCGCTAGCCAATCTTGATGAGCAAGGTGAAGCCTGGTTATGGGGACAAATCAATCGGCATTTGGATTTAGGTGGCGCAGTGATTTTAACTGCACATCAACGGCATTTTGACCATATTGGAGTTAATACATGGCACATGGCCTAGTTTATCGACAACTGTTGCGTGAAAAGCAAATTATATTTCGGCAGAAGCATGCTATATTACAGCCATTTTTATTTTTTCTAATGTTTATCGCGTTTTTCCCTTTGATATTACCCTTTAATTTACAGCTGTTACATGCAGTTTGTGGGGGAGTGGTGTGGATGTCATTAACCATAGCTTTGTTTTTGGCGGCGGAGCGGTTTTATCTCGAGGATTCACAATGTGGCTATTTAGAACAGTGGTTAATTTATAAAGTGCCAGTTTATAGCTATGTATTGTGCAAATGGTTAGTTCATGGCGTGGTTCAGGTTGTGGGGGTATTGTTTTGTATGCCAATTATCGCTGTAATGTACCAATTAAATTTTTTGGAAACCTACAGTTTGCTAGCGAGCATTTTGTGTGGCATGCCGGCATTGTTAGCAATGTGTGGTTTAGTCAGCGCTTTTGGCCCTAATCGTTCTATTCTGATGTTGTTGATATTATTTCCGCTCATTATTCCTATTTTAATGTTAGGCAGTGGGGCTTTTGCAAGTAGCGCGCTGTCTGCTTATTTAGCGCTCTTGCTGGCATTATCTATTGGCATGGTGTTTATTTTGAGCATTGCCAGTGCGGCAATTTTAAAAATAAGCTTGGAAAATACTTAAGAATTTTAAAAAAAAATGTTAACATATTTAGCAAATATTTAACCAAGAGCTCCGTTTGAAATTATTCTATGCATTGGGTAATCCCCAGACATTTTACAAGTTAGCTGATCAATTAACGCAGAAACTAGGTTTTATGGCGTTAGTTATTTTGTTAACGGGATGGGGATGGGGTTTATTGTTTGCTCCGCCTGATTACCAGCAAGGTGATGCGGTTAGAATAATGTACCTGCATGTTCCCGCAGCAATGTTGTCGTTAAGCATTTATGCCTTTATGGCGCTGGCAGCTTTTGTGGTGTTAGTCTGGCGTATTAAGGTTGCCGGTTCCTTGATGCGCGCTAGCGCACAAGTCGGTGCGCTACTGACCTTTATTGCTTTAATTACTGGCAGTTTGTGGGGTAAGCCTACTTGGGGTACTTGGTGGGTATGGGATGCGCGGTTAACAAGTGAACTAATTTTATTAATGATTTACGTTGGGTTGTTGGCATTAGCACAACAATTAGGCAACAATGCTAGTGCTGATAAGATTATTGCTATAATTTGTTGGGTTGGGGTAATTGATCTACCCATTATTCACTTTTCGGTTAAGTGGTGGAATACTTTGCATCAAGGTAGTACGCTAACGGTATTTGCAAAACCAAAAATTCATAGTTCAATGTTGTATCCATTATTAATTTCATTATTAGGATTAGCTTTATTCTGCGCATGGCTAATTTTATCTTTAAGCAAATACGCAATTTTGCAAAAAGAGTATCAAAAAGACTGGGTGGCTAAGTTATGCAAAAATTGACAACGTGCCATTTTTTTTATGTGGCATTATCTTATGGTTGCGCAGGGATGAGTATGTTAGCTATGGCAGGATATGTTTATTGGCAGTCCTTGAAAACTAAACAACAATTAAAGCAGTGGTTTGCTAATGAATCAAATACAAAAAAATAAATTTAAATTTTTAATTGGTGGCATGGTTGCTTTAGGTATGGTTGTGGCATTAATTACCTATGCTTTGCGCCAAAATATTAGTCTTTATTATACACCAGCACAAATTATAGCTAAGCAAGCTCCTAAAAATACATTAATTCGTGCTGGAGGTATGGTGGTCAGCAATAGTATCGAGCGCAGTAAAAAATCTTTGCAGGTTAGTTTCCTCCTGACCGATTATCAGCAGACTATGCAGGTGCATTATCAAGGCATACTACCTGATCTATTTCGTGACGGGCAGGGTGTTGTGGTGCGTGGGTACGTGAATAACCAAAATGTTTTTGAAGCTCAGGAAGTATTAGCCAAGCACGATGAGAATTACATGCCGCCGGAAGTGCGCAAATCACTGCAAGGAAATAAGCCATGATAGGTGCGCAATTGGGCTTTATATTATTATGCTTAGCCATGGCGTTAGTGCTAACAGCATTAGTAAGATGGCAATCAGGCGATTTGCTGGTGTTGACTAGGTTAGCCTGCGGTCTAGTTTGTGGAGCATTTCTGTGTTTGGTGGGGTGTTTCTTAACCAATAGTTTTGCAGTAGCATATGTACTAAAAAACTCAAGCACTTTGTTGCCGTGGTATTATAAGTTATGTGCTGTCTGGGGTGGGCATGAGGGGTCGGTGCTATTGTGGGCGATGCTGCTCTCGGTGTGGACATTAGCTTTTAGTGTACAAACTACCGACATGGAGCGATTGTTTGCCCAGCGTGCGTTGACGGTATTGTTGGTAGTAAAATTAGGTTTATTAAGCTTTATTATTTTTACATCTAATCCATTTATTCTGCAGTTTCAAGAATTAAATAGTATTGGTAAAGATTTAAATCCGTTATTACAAGATCCGGGTTTTTTATTGCATCCTCCTTTATTATATTTTGGGTACGTTGGCTTTGCGGTGCCATTTGCGTTTGCAATGGCGGCATTATGGTCAGGGGAATTTAGTAACCAAAATATTAAGCTGCTCAAGCCTTGGGTTCTATTAGCTTGGTCTTGTTTAACTTTAGGCATCACGTTAGGTAGTTGGTGGGCATATAGAGAATTAGGGTGGGGCGGCTTTTGGTTCTGGGACCCAGTTGAAAACGCCTCCATCATGCCATGGTTAGTAGGCACGGCTTTACTTCATGCTTTAATCGTTAGTCAAAAGCAAGCTACATTTTTAGCCTGGTCGATATTACTAGCGGTTACCGCATTTGCGTTAAGTCTAATCGGTACATTTTTGGTGCGTTCTGGCGTCCTGACCTCAGTGCATGCTTTTGCAGTTGACCCCAAACGAGGTTTATTTATTCTGGTGTTTTTAATTGCGATGATTAGCTGGGCTTATGGCTTATACCTTTTTAAAGCGCATAAACTATTGGTTACTAAACCTATGTATTGGTTCAGTCGCGAGAGTAGCATCTTGATAAATAACCTAATTTTGTTTGTGATGATGTTAGTGGTGCTAATTGGTACATTATATCCGTTAATTGTCGATGGGCTGGGATTTGGAAAATTATCGGTAGGGGCGCCATATTTTAATACGGTGATGCTGCCTATGTTGCTTATATTTTTATTGTTTATGGGGTTAGCTATTCATTTGCATTGGCAGCAAGATAGCTTAAGCCGAGTTATGAAAAAGGTCTTGGTGCCATTTATTTTGTCTATAGTGGGCGCATATTTGCTATTAAAGGGGCTGTTTGGGGAGATAAATTGGTTGACATGTATGATAGTAGCACTGGCTATGTGGGTTTTAGCAAGCTTGATGTTGTCGTTATATTGTCAACGAGGTCGACCGAAAAAAGCCAATTATTGGGCGATGTGGATAGCACATAGTGGTTTTGCGTTTAGTATTATCGGTATTGCGGTATCATCTGGTTATGGCATTGAGAAAGATTTAAAAATGCAGCCGCATGAGTCGGTGAGTATTGCGCAGCACCAAGTAAGATTTATTAAAGAGCAATCAATCATGGGGGCGAATTATCATGGCGCATTGGTTGAGTTTAGTTTAGATGAGCGTACAGCTATCTATCCAGAAAAACGGATTTATAATGTCGGGAATATGGTTATGACTGATGCCGCAGTTGATGCCAATTTAGTCAGAGATATCTATATTGCTTTGGGAGAGCCGCTTAATTCACAGGCATGGGCGGTAAGAGTTTATTATAAGCCACTAATTAGGTGGATATGGTTTGGTGGCGTACTAATGTTTTTAGGCGGAGTGTCTGCTTTGTATCACTATCGACGGCACTGGTGGTTAAATGCTTAAGCGCACCATACCTTTTATCCTGTTTGTACTTACTTGTGTTTTTTTAGCGCGTGGTTTACAACTCAATCCTCAAGCCATGCCAAGTGCACAAATTGGTAAACAATTACCGGCTAGTATTGATTTACAGGGCATGCAAGGACAATTAATTATTTTACATTTTTGGGCGAGTTGGTGTGATAGTTGTAATCAGGATGTAGCTGAACTAAAAGAATTACATCAAAAAACTCATGCGAAATTATTAGGTGTTAATTATAAAGATACTGCCAAAGCGCTGCAAAGATGGCTGACGATTAATCAAAATATTTTTGATGGATTAATTATTGATAAGCAGGGTTTAATCGCCATGGATCTAGGAGTGGTTGCTACTCCAGAAACTTTTTTGATTGATAAAAAAGGAATAATTCGTTACCGTCATCAAGGACCATTAACTATGGAAATAATTAATAAAAAGATAGTGCCAATTTTGCAGGAGTATAATAAATGAAAATGGTCTACGGATTATTGCTTATAGTTACTATTACTATGAGTTTCGCAACAGATCGCTATGCTTTTTCAAATGCGCGCCAGCGCGCTCAATTTGAACATTTATTAAAAGATATGCGATGTATGGTATGTAGTCACCAAAATTTGGCTGAATCAAGTGCTGCTTTAGCGATGGATATGAAAAAAGTTATTTATCGGCAAGTGTTAGATGGGCAAAGTGATCAGGATATCATAAGTTTTATGACCGCGCGCTATGGTGATGTAATTTTGTTTAAGCCTCCGGTTAAATCTACTACGTACTTTTTGTGGTTTGCCCCATTAATATTATTGTTAATTGGCGCGCTAATGTTTAAAAAAATGGTTTTTAGAGTTGCCAAACATGACTAGCTTTATTATGGGTATCGTAGCAATTATTATTGCTGTAGTGGTTGTAAGTACCAGGGTGTATATTTTTTCCAAATCAGCACGCTGTTATAGCTTATTTGTTATCTTGGTTGTTTCTGGAGCTATTTACTGCAATCAGGATTTAATTGCCTGGTTTAAATTTATTCAAGAACGACAGGCGATTACAAAAGCCAAGGCTATTTTAGCTGATCCGCAATCTTTACAAACATTACTTGCCAATTTTCGTAAGCATCTTGAGCGTAATCCGCAAGATGCCAAGGCATGGTTTTTATTGGGTAGAGTGTATGCTGGTCAAGGAGAGTGGCAAGATGCCCATGATGCACTTCAACAGTCATATCGTTTAGACCCCAATAATATTAAAACCTCTTTGTTTTACGTTGAAACAATTTGGCATACTCAAAACAAAATTACACCCCAAGCCAGACATATTCTAATTAAGGTTTTAGCTAAGGAAGCCAATCAGCCCGATGCGCTAATGCTGCTGGCGACAGAGGCAAGAGAAAGAAAATGCCCGCAGGAAGCTATAATTTATCTGCAAAAATTAAGAGATGTGCTTATGTCTCAAGAAGAACTGCGTAAATCTTTAGATGACGCTATTTTTAAGGCAGAGCGCGAAGACAATTCGCAATGCTTGCCATTATAATTTTTAAGCAACGCTGCTGCTTGCGCAGTAAGCGACCAAGTCATGGTCTGCTGATTATTAATTTTAATTAGTTTCTTGGCAAATATTTGTGTAATTAGGTTGTGCCAATAATAAGCGCTTTTGTGCTGTCCTATGCCAAAAGTGCTGAGCTTATAGTGTTTTTTACATACTCCTTGCATGACATTGATTAGATTTTTATGCGTAGCGTGTTGTTGCAAGCGATAAATGCACGAGAGCAGTTTTATAATATCTTCATCAACAATGGTGTTGACATGTTTATTTTGGCAGCGATTACAGTTATTGCAACCTTCCATACTATGATCTTCAAAATATTGCGCGATTAACTGTGTATAGCAGTGGTGCGAATGTAAAAAAAATGCTACTTCTTGAAATTCAGCAAGTAAATCAGCAAAACTATCGGGACGGGATTTTTGCAAGCGCCAGAAATTAAACTCTAAAAATTGTGCAGGGTTGAATAGTAAGTAGCTATGGGCAGCTAAACCATCTCGGCCAACTCGTCCGATTTCTTGCACAAGCTGATCAAAGCGTCCTGGGACATCGGCATGAATAACGTAGCGCACATTGGCTTTGTCGACTCCCATGCCAAAAGCGACAGTCGCTACCATAATGTGCTCATTTGAGCTAAGGAATTGTCGCAGGTGGTAATTTTTATCATTAATATCCATGCCAGCGTGGTATTTAAGGGCCAGGTAGCCATTTTTTTGCAGAAAACCGTGGATATTATCAACACGTTTTCGCGATGATGCATAGATTATTCCGGGTTGTTTAGCGTGCCTGCTGCATAAGCTTAACAGCTTTTGGTAATTGCTATTATTAATAAGTTCATAGCTTATGTTTGGGCGATGCATGGCATGAATATGTTTTTTGGCTACTATGTTGAGTTGTTGAATGATTTGTTGCTGTTGTTTGGGGTTGGCAGTGGCGGTGAGAGCCATAATAGCAACATGAGGAAAAAGTGTTTTTATTTTATGTAATTCTTGATACTCTGGTCGAAAATCTAGCCCCCAGTGGAGTAAGCAATGCGCTTCGTCAATTGCAAAACCACTAATAGTTTGTTGCTTAAGAAAATTAAGAAACCATCCTTGTAATAAGCGCTCTGGAGCAATAAATAAAATTTTGGTTTTTTGAGCTTGAATAGAGGCTAAAATTGCTTGTTGTACCTCTTTTGCTAATTCTGAATGTAAACATTCTGCTGCAATATTGAGATTTTTCAATTTATCAACTTGATCTTGCATTAGTGCAATCAATGGTGAAATAACTATCAATGTGCCTGGCATGATAATTGCAGGCAGTTGATAGCACAATGATTTACCCGATCCGGTTGGAGAGATTAGTAATACATCATGTCCTTGCAGAAAGTCGTTGATAATATTTTGTTGAAATGGCTTTAAATTCTCTAATTTAAATTTATTTTTTGCCAAAGCGGTAAGTTCTTGATAATTCATCAAAAATCCAGACTATCTTTAGAGCGAAAAGTATATCAAAATAGTCTAGTCTCGACCATTATTGCTAACTTAATTATTGCCTGACATGTTAAAAAAAATTTGCTTATTATTGTTTAGTGCCTCTTGTATGGGTTTTGTTCCTGAAATCCATCATAAATCCATGTTGGGAAATTTTTTTAATGCTAATTACAGTATGGTTTATGGCTGGGTTGAGCCAAGCTTTAACGTTAGTAGCGCCGCAAATAGCAATTTGCCTACGGGTTTTCTGATTTATCCTAACCAAGTAGAGATGAATCAACTGGCTATTGCGATGCAAAAATCTGCCGATACTAAGCAAAATACGCATAATGATGTTGGTTTCAAAATAGTTAATTGGTGGGGTGGGGATTATCGGTTTTCAACTATGCAGGGTATTTTTAGCCAGCAATTATATCAAGAGAATTTACAATATGGTTTTGACATGCCTGAGGCATATGTTGAGCTGTATTTCCCGCACTTAGGGCAGGGATCTTTAATAACAATTGGTCGTTTTCAGGCGAAAGGTGACATTGAATCTTTGTTTGCTAATGATAACTATTTAGTAAGTCATTCTATGCCCTATATTGTCAGCGCTTTTACCCAGTTTGGGGCCAATATCAATACTGTGATTGATAAGAATTGGTCATATATATTAGGTATTCATGCCGGATCTGATATTGCGCCGTGGGGGGGGGCGGCCAAACCGACCTTGATGGGTTTTCTGCAATGGAATACTGATGATTTAAATGATGCCGTGTTGTTTGGGATTAATTCTCTTAATAATGGTCAGTACAAAGCAAAACATGATAACTTGCAGCAGATTAATGCTATATGGACGCATCGTTGCAGCGAACAGCTATTAATCAAGACAGAAGGCTACTATGAATATCAATTTAATGCGTATACATCAACTACTAAAATTCCTGGCTATTCAGCTTCGGTAGCATTGTTAAACTATGTAGAGTACAGCCTTGATAATGATAAGTTAATCTCGTTTCGGGCTGATTATTTAAATGATTTTCAAGGGCAGCGCACAGGTTACGCAACGCAATATATTGGCGGCACCATCGGGATAACCAAAACATTTGGGACGATTTGGAAAGTGCGTCCCGAGGTGCGCTATGTCGCTGCAACAAATGCCACGCCATTTGATAACGGGAGCAAGATGAATTTAATTATGGGTATTATCGATTTTGTCGTCTTAATTTAATGGCGTACAGTAGTAATTTAAACCCATATCAATTGCTACCGAGCTCAGAGCTGTCAAAATGCCTATTAGCAATAATGGTGGTGCGCTTAAAGCCATGCCGATACCTATTATCGCCGTGCAGCGCAATAGTGTAGATGCTACATTCTGGATATTAAAACTATTGGTTAATTGAATAAGTTGTATAGCTATAACTGTATTGGCAGCGAGTAAAAACACTATTGGTAATGATGGTAACAATGGTATAAGGCTTATTCCTACCACCAAAGCTAAAGACGGGATAGCTAATTGGATAAAAATGCGTTTAGCTATGCTTAAGTACAAACTATTAATTTTGTCGGCATCTTGTTCATCATTAAGTTCTAAAATATTGTCTTTAAGATTAATAACAATTTGGGCAATAAAACATGACACACTGGCCGCCAGTAGCAATGGAATGCCAGTGGTCCCGCATAATGACGCAATAACAATGCAGGTAAAACTAGCTATCAGAGCTTTTTGATAATTTAGCACAAAATCAAAATCGCGCATGGTTTTTTGGTGCTGTTTTCTAAGTTCTGCTTGGTCCTCATCTGTAACTTCTTTTAGCATTTGTTGAAAGTATTTTTCATGAGTATGTTTCGCAATTCTTGTCATCTGAAAATCGCCGATTAACAGAAACAAAGTTAGGAATCCGCCAGCTATACCTAAAGCCCCATCCCCATACAATAAATGAAAAGTTATTGAATTAACCGGCGCCCATAGCACAATATCATTCATAATGCGCCCGTAGCGCAGCCCCCATTGCACGGTGAACTTTTCCCACCAGCTAATATTGTTATCAGTGTAAAATGTTTGTAATTTGGCTGAAGGTAAAAATATATGTTGTAAGAGATTTACTACATCAGTGCCGCCGCGCACAATATATAGAATGTAACTTAAATAGCCATTGGTTGTTGCAAGAGCTTGCAGGTATAAATTCAATGAAGTTAAATTTATGTTGGCAACCATGATAATGGTCTCAATTAAGTTTCTCGACCAGACTAAATCTAAACGATGCGAGTTAATAATGTCTATAGAGTCTTTGGTTGTCTTTGAAAAAGAAAATTGCTGAAGTTCAGCTTTTCGATTCATTAACTGGTCTATGGTTTTTTTGGTTGGTTCTTTTATTGCTAATAAGTTAGTTAGGTTGTTATTTTCCGGGCATTTTTTCAGTAGTGATATAAAGTAATTATTGTAATTATAATCAATAAACGCTTGTTTAGTTACAGACATACTCTCCAGCCTACTTATTAAACACTTGTTAAAAAAAATGTATTATATATGAATATTTTAGTTTCTGAAACACTAAATTTGTCGCTGTAAAAAACTTTGTCTTGGCGATGAATATTAAATGAAGCAAAATTTTGCATTTAGAGGTATTAGTGTACATAAAAATCACGTTTAGCTACTAATATGCATTTTATATGTTATTCACTCATGGTTGGTGATTTAGCGTCAGAACTTATCTGTGCAAAAAAACCACCTATCTCTTAGCGCTTGCTTGTTAACACAAAGCTCTTAATAGTTAAGAGTAAATTCTTTTTATAAAAAACAATTACAATTTTATACTATTCAATAGAGCCTTTAAGAGTTATAAAACTGGCGTATAGGTTGGCATTAAACTAGTTTCTGCACCTTTAAAAAATAAGCAATCAGCTGTGGATATTTTATTGAATTGAATAGCATAGTCTAGCGCGGTAGCATTATTTGCGTCCTTAGCATTAATAGGGATATTTTTCTCTATAAGAGCAGGGATTAAATCATTTAGCCCCATTTTACTAACTAAATGTAATAGGGTTTTTTGTTTAATGGTTGTAATTAACGGATCTGCTCCATGTTGCAATAATAAAACAAAGGCATTGATGTTAATACTTTGACAAGCATAATACAAAGGAGTTTTTCCGGAAATGGTAACGGCATTAACGTCTACTCCGGCATTACAAATTTTATCAACAATATCTATATCAGCAAATTTACATGCTAAATGCAGACATGTCTCGCCTAGGTTATTGGTTTCATGTAATGATGCGCCACGATTGAGTAATAGATAAAATCCAGCAACATTTAAGTTTTTAATAGCAAGCATAAGTGGAGTTGAGCCTTCCGCATTTTTGGAGTTAAGGAGTTCTGTATGGTCATCAATTAAATAATTTAACACATCAAGAGTGCCTAAAAAGCTTGAGTGTGCCGCAATGTGTAATAGACTGCCAAATTGGTTACTATGTTCACCAAGATTAATATTATTTGCAATTAGTAATTGTAGTATATCTGCGCTTGAGTTTTGTACGGCATAAGTAGCAGCTATATTACCTAAAGTATCTTTTTGATTAATATTAGCACCATGTTTAATTAGCAATTGCACAATTGCTATATTATTGTAAATGCAGGCATATATGAGCGGACTTCTATTATAAATATCAGGTTTATCAATATCAACCCTATAAGTTTGGATAATTCTTTCGATGAGGGTGAGATTATCTGAGATTCTGGCTAGTAAACACAGAGGTGTTTTTCCATCGTCAGAAGTAGTAGCATTGACATCGGCTCCTTTGTTTAGCAAGGTTAAAATTGTTGGAAAGTTTGGTTGTTCAGCTTTACATGCATTAAGTAAAGGAGTATCGCCATTATTATTTAATAATTCAATGTCAGCATTATGTTGCAGTAATAGCAAAATCATTTTCATATTTTTAGTTGTAACGGCTAGGTGTAAAGCGCTTTTGCCGTTTGCAGTACGAGCATTAGGATCTATTTGCCAGTTAAAAAAACGCTTAACAAGCTCTTGATTATCGCGTGCAACAGCTGCTACAAACACATCTTGATATTTTTGAATATTAGCGTTATCAATGACAACGGACATTAAGCTGAGTAACTGTTCATTATTTTTCTCAATGGCAAGTGTAAACGCATTGCTATCTTTATGAAAGGTTGGAAATAAAATATCCGCTCCAGATAAAATTAATGTCTTGGCGGCGGTGGTATTGTTTGTTTTAACTGCAATATGCAATGGGGTATGGCCATTTAAGTTAAGACAATCTATTTTTGTGTTTTTTGAAATAAATTCGTGTAGCATAGACGTTATTTTAGGGAAGATAACGCCAATATGAGTGAGATTGTTTCCATCATGATCCTCTATTGAAACAAATTTACTATCATTTAAGAGTAACCTTAAAACTGGAATATTACTGCTTTTAGCTGCTTTCATGGCGACATTGTTACCAAATCTATCGCGCGCATTATAATCTATATAGCCAGCCTGGATGAGAAATTTAAAAAAAGGCAGAACATGTTTTTTATTTTCGGATGCTAGTTGATGAACAAATGATGAGCTTTCCTTATCCGCATATAGACACATTGTTTCCGCTGCGCAAATAAATTTAAAGCAGTCCATACTATTTTTTTCGACAGCAAGCTGTAGCATTGATGAATCATTAGCGTCATTAGCTAATAAGTTGGCGCCATGTTTATGGAGTAGTGTTAGTATATTTAAATGGTTATGTTCTACAGCCAAAAAACCTGGAGTAATATTTTTTATTTGGGTGCTTGTCAAATTTGGACTGACACCGTGCTCAAGCATAAATTTTACAGCTTCATATTGGCCAAATTTAGTGGCAATATGAATGGGGGATAAAAAGTAGCTGTTATTCATGTCAATTAATGATACATTTGCATCATGGAGAGCTTTTAATATCTTCACTTTACCCTGTTTCGCAGCAACATGTACCATGTTAAAGCCACATCCAAGTGGAGTAGTTAAGTCAAAGCCTTGGTCTACTAAAACCTGGATAAATTCAGATTTATCTTTGTTAGTAATAACATGTAATGTACATGTTTTCTCTGCTAATTCCATAAATGGATCGGCGCCATGAGCGAGTAACAGCGAAAAAATATGGAGGTTATTTTGCATAATTGCTTGAAATAATGGGGTGTTACAATATTCATTTTTACAATTTAATTTTACTCCTGGCTGGGTAATTATAAATTCTGCGGTATCATATAGTTCATGTTCTAGCGCAAAATGCAATGGTGTACACGCTGATAATTCAACGCTGTTAAGGTCGGCGCCATGCGCTGTTAATAGCTGCAGGATTGCCAGTGAATTGGTTGTTTTGTAGGTAGCTATATGCACAGGACTTACCCCGTCAACCGCCCTAATATTTGGTGATGCCCCGGCATGCAAGCACAAGGCTATTAAACCCAGATTGCCTTCTTCGCAAGCAAT
>Ga0214917_10004140_pt1 | contig 16339 bp, 7 predicted proteins | sample LL_1208_BB_MetaG_FD_177983 | JGI IMG/M metagenome (GOLD analysis project Ga0214917, IMG submission 177983) | Freshwater microbial communities from Lake Lanier, Atlanta, Georgia, United States - LL_1208_BB | ecosystem: Environmental > Aquatic > Freshwater > Lake | place: USA: Georgia | collected... | reverse complement strand
GAGGAGGATGCCGGCTATCCTTTCGGCAGCAGCATCGACAACCACGACTTCGCCGACCACAACACCGTGCGCGGAAATGTTTTTCAGCCCGCCAGTGACGAAGCCGTTCGTGACGACGGCTCCAGCAACGAAGTGATGGAAAAATAAAATGACTGTCTGTTTTCCTTTCCTACTGAATCGGGCTATTTTCTCAGTTGGTGTCTAGGATTCAAATCATCACCCATGGGATTGTGTTTTTTGGTCTTTTCCATTGGGTTTCTTCAGTGGCGATCGGGGAAGGTAAACCTCCCAATCTGATCCTGATTCTGGCCGACGATGTCTCGGCCGATGAACTGTCGCCCTATGGTGGTGCCATTTCCATGCCCAACCTCCAGAAGTTGGCCGATGACGGAGTCCTTTTCCGCAATTCGTGGGCCACGCCAGTTTGTGCCCCGTCGCGCGCCATGCTCATGACCGGCAAATACCCGCACCACACCGGCTACTATGAGAACCCGGTCGCTCCCGAAGTCCCGTTCTGGAAGGATCCGCGCCATCTGCCGGTGCTGAAGATGATGAAGGAAGCTGGCTACACCACGAGCATGGTGGGGAAAATCCACCCTGGGGATGATTCTGATGTTGGTTTGCTTGGGGCGGAGGATTGGATGATCACCTGGTTTTGGACGGGGCACGACGGGCCGCGTCAAAACCGCTGGTCCCCGCAGCGCCAGGACATGTACGGCGTTTCTTGGTACTGGCACCCGGGCCTAGTCCAGAACGGGAAGGGCGTGCCGACAACGTCAAAAGATTTCGGGCCTGACCTCGAGTTGCGGCATTTGCTGGAGTTCACGGCGGCCGATCGAGACAAGCCCTTCCTCGCCTATTGGGCCACCAATCTCCCGCACAAGGCACATGAGGAGGTAGCTGGCTTGTCCGAGGGGCGTTGGTACTACACCGACGTCCCGGCGTTGGATAAAAAAGGCCGGCCAACCGGAGGCAAGGTGCACGGGACGCTCAAGTCGAACATGCAATACCTCGATCATCTGCTGGGACGTCTCCGCGAAGGGCTGGCCAGGCAGGGGAGGTCAAAGGACACCATCATCTTCTTTTCTGCCGACAATGGGACCGCAGACATCCGCGGCAACAACCAGGTCATGGACAAGAACAGTTATGATCGCGACAACGGCATCCGTGTACCCCTGGTGGTGGGCGGTGGCTCGGTGAAGCCCCGCGGTTCCAGCGAGGTGCTAGTGGATTTCACCGATTTCTGGCCGACCTTTGCCCAGCTCGGGGGGTATCGCGGACCGAGTAATACCGATGGTCATAGCTTAGCCCCGTATCTGCTCGGAGAACCGTTTGTCCCGCGCGAGACCATTCAAATGGCCATGAACAACGCACGTTGGGTGCGCGACAAAGACTGGCTGCTCGACGGCCGTGGGCGATTCTACGACATCCGTGGTGCAGCCAACCGCGATGAATACCGTGACGTGAGCGAGTCCAAGGACCCCGAAGTCATTGCCGCCCGCAAGCGCTTCGAGAAGTATTTTGAGAAAATCCCGTTGCCGGATGAGAAGGATCCGTCCACCCGCGAGGCATGGAAACGTTTCCGCGCCTCACCGGAAGGCGCGCCAGTGAAGGTGTTCCGTCCGGCCTACTTGGATTGAGGCGGGCGCCCCGTCTCGCAACGAGGCACGGGCCTTGGCGGAAGTGTGCTGGAAAATAGCAGGATCATGAGTGTGGCAGGGGGAAGTTTCTGAAATAATATCATTATGTTGGGCAAATATTTGTATGCCAGCTTACTCGCGGTGGGTTTTTTTCTGATCTCCTGCTCTCCGACCCTTGCGGCAGACAGCCGGGACGATTTGCTGAAAAAAGCCACCGGCCATTGGCGCTTGGGTGATGGCGCGAAGCGGGCGAAGTATCCGCTTATCCCGATCGATACTTAGCAGATTCGGACCACGTCCATCGAAAGTAGGGCGCCGAGCTTGGCAAGCCTAGCGGAGATGTGGCCGACGCCGACCGCACAGTGGTGGGCCGGACCTTGGGCGTTCCAACGTTCGACGAAAGCCCGTGCACCGATGGAAAAGCGGTAACGACTGTTGGTGTTGCCGATCTCCAGGATGGGTCCGGGCACCGACTCGCCCTCGGCCACCAGAAGTTTTAGGGAGCCATCAGCATACTCCACCACAGAGAGCAGGGTGACTGGTCCGTGACGGACACTCATCTCCACGGAAAGACCTTTACCGACCTTGCCGTGGTAGACATCCAGCGGGCGGACTTTGGTTTTTCCTGAGGCGATCTTGATGTGGCCGGGACCGTCATGGCCCATCAGAACCACGTCGTCGTCGAAATCCATCGCGTAGTACTCTGTGAAGGAGCCCCCGGTGCCGAAGGTATCCATGATTTTCATGGCTTGGGCATTTTTGACCTCATATTCGCCGGCCACTGGGATGCCACGGGCGGTGAGCAGGGAGTTGCCTAGAATTACAGAGCTCATCACATCCTCGTGCTCCTCGTTACCCGTGCCCATGTGGTAGTAGGCGAGGGATCCGAGTTTTTTGGTGGCAACCAACTTATCCAAGGCCACGGCGGTACGTGCGGCACGATCCAACTCGGCAGCGGAACAATCTTTCTGGATATCGAACTCCTTGCGGAACTCGGCCAGCTTAGCCTCGGTCTCGGCGGGCTTCACCCCGCGACGCAAGGCGGCTAACTCCTCCACTTCAACGATCTCGAGATGGCCCCCGAAGTAGGCGACCTGTCGGGTGGTGTCGGTGTGGATATCCAGCATGCCGTTGTAGTAGTGACCCATGAGTCCAAGACGGTTGTGAGACATCACGTGAGCGACGCGGGCTGCTTCGATCCAGTCATCGATTTCCTGCCAGGCCGGGTCACCGGACTGGAGAGTGCCGGTGACTTGGTGGAAGCCGATGCGGGTACGGTTGAAGGCATTGGCGATCTCCGGGACCGGGCAGGCGCCGCAGTGGGCGAGCCATTCACCCGTCATCTTGGTCCGGTCACCTATTTTGTTGAAGGTCTTGTAGTCCATGGCCGCCACGGGTTGGAGGTTGAGGATGATCACCGGCACCTTGGCCCGTTGGACCACGGGAAGTACGGTGGAACTCAGCGCATAGGTGGTGACGTGGAGGAAAATGATGTCCACGTCCGCTCGTCGCATGGCATGACCGGCCTCCATGGCCTTTTCAGGAGAATCGATGAGGCCGAGGTTGCAGATCTCGACACCGGGCCGGGCGATCTTGTCGGCCACTTGGCTGAGGTAGCCTTCCAGTCTTGGTTTTAGGCCCTCAAATTGCGACCAGTAGGCCTCCAGACCGATACCAAACAGACCAACGCGGAGGGGGTAGGGTATTGGCATAAAAATATTATGCCGATTTGTGAATCCAGAGCAACTCGATGAAAGGCATTGCGTTTTGGCAAAAAAATGCTGATTTTGGCGGGTTAGTTCGTAAGAAATTCGTGAATGAATCTATCCCAGAGATTTCTCGCGCAAGAGAAATTCTGGGGGTGGTAGAATCAAGGCGTCCAAGCGGGCTTGCCGGTGTTCACGGGAAAATAGGTGGGGTCTCTTTGCGAGATGATTTCGATGTGTCCGTCGACAAAGGCCATCAAAGTTTTAGGGGTCGTTGTTTTGGCGGTAGATGGATCGGTCGTGCTTAATCGTCTGGCTGGATAAGGTAGGTCGGGATTTAAGCGTTCAGCGGGAATGAATTCGAGTTGTCCCCAACCATGCTGCAGTCCCCTCCACACAGCTGTAGTTAAGAGAACAGTTTTTGAAGGCCGTGGAACAGCTGCCAGAGGTTTTTGGATTAGCTCGTAATTTATGGCCCACTGATGTCTTACTTGTTGGAGAGTCAGATAAGGGCGCATGGCTAAGAGGGTTGGGCATAAGTAAATATGGTTGGGATTTTGGCTGAAGCTCCAGTTTTTGATCCCCCCAACTTCGCCGTTCAAAGTTCCCGGAAAAACATCATCCAGCTCAAGAACCCAATTCAGACCTCCTGCCTCTCCCTTACTACCAATGATTATTCCGCGTTCTTGAGTTGCTAGTAAAACAAGTGAGGTGGTTTGTTTGAGATTGGCCATATCCTTGGCGGCAAGGGAGGAGGAGCGGGCTCTTCCCACGGCTGTGGTGGTAAGGCCCGCTAACAAGCCAAGGATGGCGATGACAACCAGCAGTTCAACCAAAGTGAAGGCAGGTAAAAAGCGGCTTGAAGAAAAAGTATCTAGTTGGGCCGGCCAGAGTCGGGCGGGAGAATTATCCTTAGGATTCGCCATAAATCTCATGATTCAAGGACGGGTAGAGGTAAAAAAGTGTTTTACTCATCATAATGTCTTTTATCTAAACATAAAATTAAGTCGATCGAAGGAGATTAGATTGATCCTCCCATAGAGTTATACGGTTTTGGGCAGTTGCATAGTGAAAAATTAGGGCGATGGGAAACCCAGGCAAAGGGTAAAGAGAAGCGAGGCGGAGATTTAAGCAAGAAAGGCAAACAATCTGGATGAAAAGAAAAATAAGTGTCAATAAACTTTAAATAATCCAAAACGATGCTGTCTTGCGCTTTCCTTTTTGCTGGGGAAGTATCGATGCTTGAAGATTTGGCCCTTTTCATTTCGAGGTGGTGGTGGAATTCTGTTCTTGGGGGCTGGGCTGGCGGCGACGGTGGGATGGGCGGATCAAGTGATGGAGCCGGTTGCGGTGGAAGTAGATCACGGTTCGATTTCTAATAATTTTACTTGGGCGGGTTGGGCCCAACCGCGGACAGAAATTTGTTTTTTACCCCAAGGGCAGATCCAGATTAGTGACTTTCGTGAATTTGTCATCTATCCCGACCCTGGGCATAGCTTGTATGGAAAAGGTCATGCTGGCGCGGGGATTAGTGTCGGGAAGAATGGGATTCAAGTGTTGGAACATAGTGAGGGGTATTTCGAGCCGGTCTTACGCTGGAGTGGCTTGATTGAGAAGGAGACCCCGATTGCGGTGGTTTATAAAAACAGGGTGCCGAGCCTTTTTGTGAAGGGGCAAATGGTGGCCGTGGGCCAAGCGAGTCTTTGGATCGTACATCCGGGGAATCAGCAGGGTGGACCGGAGAAGGAGCGATTTACCGGAACGGCGCTGGGGTGGCAGCTTTTCAACCAACCGCTAGAGCTGAGTCAGGTGCAGAAATTAGCGGAGTCTGCCCCCGTGGAAAAACGTCCCGTGGCCAGGGACGGGGAGGATTTTGAGCCGGGATGGACCTTACCGATGATGCCGCGCAGTCAAGAGGCGGAGGGGGTAGACGGTTCCCGAGCCGCCTCCCCCAAGGAGAATCTGGATGCGTTAGAAAAAAGTTTTCTTGATCCACCTCCGGCGACCGCGCCTTGGGTCTATTGGTATTGGATCAGCGACCAAATTTCAAAGGAGGGCATCACGCAAGATTTGGAGGCGATGAAACGTGTGGGGATCGGGGCGGCGGCCATAGGCAATATTGCTCTTTCCTCAGTGCCGAGTGGATCGGTCAAGGTGCTGAGCAAAGAGTGGATGGAGTGCGTGCAACACGCGATCCGCGAAGGTGCACGGGTAGGGGTGGATATAGGGCTCTTTAACTGTCCCGGATGGAGCCAAGCGGGTGGGCCGTGGGTCCCGCCCGAAAAATCGATGCGCTATCTGGCAACCACCGAAGTGGTGGTGCAGGGGCCTAAGGAATTTAGCGAAAAATTGACAAATCCGGGTCTGGCGGATTCGGCCAGTTGGGTTTACGCCTATCCTCTCACCGGTTCCGTGGAGGAGGCGCCCGTACCCCTGACGTTCACGGCGGGAGAAGGAGCGCCCAACGCATCTCTGCTTACGGGCGCCGACCCGGCCCATCCCTGTATCTTGGAGGGAACATCGTGGATTTGGAAAGAGGTGGCGGACGTGGGGGCCGCCGCGCCAGGATCCGTTTTCTTTCGGCGTGTATTTACGTTGTCGTCCGACCGCAAGGTGAAGGCGGCGACCCTGTCCATGACGGCGGATAACGAATACGTCTGCTGGGTGAACGGGGTCACTGTGGGAAGCAGTACCTCTTGGAACGAGGCCCGCCCGATGGATATTGCCGCGCAGTTGAAGCCGGGCAGAAACATTCTGGCGGTTTGCGTCAAGAATTTGGGCAGTGAACCCAACCCCGCGGGCTTGGTGGGGAAAATGAAGATCGAATTTACGTCGGGCCCGCCGGAGGAGTTGGCCACTGATGCAAAGTGGAAAACCGCACACGAGGAGGCTGGTGGTTGGAATGGGGAAAGTTTCGATGATTCGGCCTGGAGTCCGGCGATGGTGCTTGGCCCAACGGGCATGGGGCCTTGGGGACCGATCCGGATTTCGGCTCTGACGTTGCCCGGTGGCGATGGCCCAATGCGTCTCCGGATGACCGCCCCTGGTCTGGTTTCCGTCCAGACTTTGAAGATTTATCCCGGTCTTGGCGGCTTGACGGGCTTGGCAGAATTAAAAGCCAAAGATGGCCAAGGAAAATTCCGTCCGGTGGCCAAACTCCGGTTGGATCGCCCCGGCAACGCGATGCGGGCGAACGAAGGTTTTTTGGTTCAGGGACCGATGGTGGCGGCGTTTCCTCCCCTCCAAGCAACCGAGTTTGAGTTGGAGTTCACCCATGCGCCCGCGGGAGCGCAGATTGCGGCCATCCAACTCCTATCCTCCCCCCGATTGGACCATTATGTGGAAAAGCAACTTGGAAAAATGCATTTCAACCCCTTGCCGACGGATAGGACGTACCTCTGGCCCCCTCCCTCCGAGCCCGCGACCCCCGACGGAATCATCCAGACAAGCGGGATGGTCGATCTGAGTCAGAAAATCTCGGCGGACGGCATGCTCCGTTGGAGCGTGCCCGCAGGGAGATGGCTTATTTTGCGGGTGGGCTTGGCCCAAGTGGGTACGCGCAACGCTCCAGCTAGTACGGAGGGCGAGGGTTGGGAGATCGACAAAATGTCGCCGGAAATGGTCCGTTGGCATTTGGACCAATTTGTCGGACTGTTCCTGCGCGGAATGAAGGCGGTGGAGCGTCGGGCGTTAAAATATGTGATTTCCGACAGCTACGAGATGGGATCGCAAAATTGGTCGGATCGTTCCACCGCCCTGTTTCGCGAGCGGTTTGGCTACGACCCCTTGCCATGGTTTCCCGTGCTCACTGGGCGGTTGGTGGGGTCTGCCGATCAATCGGAACGGTTCCTTTGGGACTTGCGGCGTTTTGTGGCGGACGAGATCGCCGGGGGATTTGTCGGTGGTTTGCAATCGGCCTGCCAGACCAACGGCCTTCAGTTGTGGCTGGAGAACTATGGGCATTGCGGTTTTCCGGGGGAATTTTTGCAATATGGCGGGCGGGCCGATCTTATTGCCGGGGAGTTTTGGTCCACGGGAGACTTAGGTCCGATGGAGATTCGTGGAGCGAGTTCCGCAGCCCACATTTATGGCAAAGCGATCGTCTCGGCCGAGGCCTTCACCAGTGCCTCGCGACTTTTTGGAACCACTCCTGCCTTGCTGAAGAGGCGGGGCGATTGGGCGATGACGGAGGGGATCAACCACTGGACTCTGCATGTTTCAATGCACCAACCATGGAATGATCGCAAGCCAGGAATGCAGACGTGGTTCGGCACCGAATTTAATCGGCACAACACCTGGTTTGAGAAGGGGCGGAACTGGATAACCTATTTTCGTCGGGCTCAGGCCCTTTTACAACAGGGGCTCCATGTGGCTGATCTCGCCCTCCTGATTCCGGAGGATGCCCCACGCATGGACGGATCCTCTCGGGCGATTGTGCCGACTGGCTTTGATTTTGATTTTATGAATGCGGAGGTTTTGCTGGGCAAGTTGCAGGTGCGCGAGGGTCGCTGGGTTCTGCCGGATGGAAAATCGTACCGCGTACTGCATCTTCCCGAATCGGACACCATGCGTCCGGAACTTCTCCGACGGATCGCTGAGCTGGTCCAACGTGGGGGCACTCTGGTCGGAACACCCCCGACGCGCTCGCCGAGCTTGTCGAAATACGGTAAGGCGGACGAGGAGGTGCGCCAACTGGCACGCGAGCTTTGGGGGACACCTGCGGCAAAATCAACGGGGTCCCGAAACTACGGGCAAGGCCGAGTGTTTTGGGGCATGTCTTTAAAAGAGGTTTGTCAGGCGATCGACCTTCCGCCGGATGTGCGAGGGTTGGATCCGAGCGAGGTCCGATGGATCCACCGAAGAGCAGGGCAAGATGAAATTTACTTTGTCGCGAACCAGACGGATCTTTTTCTCAACTTGGCCCCCGAATTTCGGGTTGAGGGTAAAGCTCCTGAATTGTGGTATCCGGCCACGGGGCGACGGGTACCCACGGCGGCCTTTGAGATTTTACCTCGTGGCACTCGGGTGAGACTCCCGCTGAACCCAACCGAATCGGTCTTGGTTGTTTTTCGCGGGCGGAAGCCGACTGTGCCCTCCATCATCGCCCTCTCGCGCGATGGGGTGGTGGAGCGAGCGGGTGAGATTTCCCCGGGGGCACGATTTCTTGGAAACGGGGAGTATTCTCAATCTGCAGAATTTACTATGATGGGCTGGGTGCGCCCCCGGATTGACACGGCCTTTCCGCCCGATTTGCGTTGGGAGGAGGTGAACGAAGTGACCCCGATCCGACCTGGCCATCGGGTGACGGAGCCCCCAGGCACAGCCTTTGCCACCCTCTCAGCTGGCCGGAATGGTGTTCTTGTCTTAGCGACAGGAGGGTCGGTGCTGGAACCCGTGCTGACACACCGAACAAAAATCCTAGACTGGGCGCACGTTGCCCTAACGGCGAAAGAGGGGCGCTTAACTTTATTTGTGGATGGGCGACCCGTGGCGGAGGGTCCCGCTGGCCGGTACTCTTTGCGTTCCATCGCCTCGGTGGAGGGGGGGCAACGCAGTCTGGCCTTTAGCGGGGAGATGACGGAGGTAAAACACCGTGACCAAGCTCTTTCCGCCCAAGAAATCACGAAGGAAAAGGAGCTGACCGACCCGCGCCAACGCCCTTGGATGCCGGTAGGTGACATTCAATTCGGCTCGAACGGTGGAGTTACGGCCGAGGTGTTGGCTGGGGGAAATTATAAATTTAAACTTTCCGATAGCTCTGAGGTGCCGATTCAAGTTAGCGAACTGCCCGATCCACACCCTTTGGCAGAACCTTGGACCGTGCGGTTTCCTCGGGAAAACGTGGCGGAGGGGGAGATTCTGATGGAGAAATTGGCTCCTCTCAGTGGCCACCCAAATCCGCAAGTTCGCTTCTTTTCCGGTACGGCCGTTTATTCCACTCACTTTCCTCAACCGCCCAGCACGCCGCAGACCCGCGTGTATCTGGATCTCGGCGATGCGTGTGGATCGATCGGCGAGGTGACGCTGAATGGGGTTGATCTCGGCTCAAGATGGAATCCCCCCTACGTTTGGGATGTGACTGACCGCCTCCGCGATGGGATCAACAATCTACAAGTCAGCGTGACTGGCACATGGCGCAATCGTCTGATCGGGGAACTCCGTGACCCAAAGGCGTTTGCCAACACCTCTTTCCGACCGTATCTCGCTTCCTGGGGGGATGCGCGTCTGCATCAAGGCGAAGCCATGGTACCCTCAGGACTGCTCGGGCCGGTTCGTTTGGTTTTTTCCCGCCGGGTATCACTGCCGGCTCCTCCGAAACCAGCGGGGAAGACGGCCCCCACCGCTAAAGGAAAAACAGTTCAGGGAAGGGGTACTAAAGGAGAGGGTATAGTTGGGCCCACTGGACAGAACCCAAGAGGGGGCAGATGGCCAAGCGCAGAAGGTCAGGACGAGGTATGAAAAAAGTGAAACAATCCCCCTCCCAAACGAATCCGGCGAAAACTCCCCCCGCCAAGTCGGACTCCTCTTTCCTCATCCGTGCCTTTCTTTTTGATTTGGACGGGGTTCTCGTGACGACCGATCATTTTCACCAACTCGGTTGGCAGGTCTTAGCGAAGGAACAGGGCTGGGATTTCCCAGATGAGTTGGCCCAGCAACTGCGTGGCATCGCCCGCCCGGAAGCGCTGGATCGGATTTTACGTCACAACCAGATCCATGCGACGGCGAACCAGCGGGAAGAGTGGGCGGCGCGCAAAAACGAGGTTTACATCCAGCATATCGCCGGAATTACGAAGAAGGATACTGTGCCTGGGGCACTTGCCTTTCTGGCTACGGCCCGCAAAGCCGGCATCTGCACCGCACTCTGTTCCGCGAGCCGAAACGCCCCCGCAGTGCTCGAGACGTTGGGCATTCGCGATCTTTTCGACGTGGTGGTGTGCGGGCTGGATGTGGCACGTTCCAAACCTGATCCCGAGGTGTTTCTTCTAGCGGCCGAGCGCTTGCACATTCCGCCGTTTCACTGCTTGGTCTTTGAGGATGCGGTCTCGGGAATCGAGGCGGCCCGTCGCGCGGGGATGAAATCGATCGGCGTGGGTTCGCCCGAATCCCTGCCGAATGCCAGCGAAACGATGCTGGATTTTCGGTCGGTGGATCTTCCGGCTATTTTGGAAACGGGGAGGTTGGAGCGCATTCAACCGGAACCGTGGCGGGTGACGCAGTCCACCTTTCGGCCCGCACGGGCTCACTACTGGGAATCGCTTTTTGCCTTAAGCAATGGCCGGCTGGGCGTACGAGGCTCACTGGAGGAGACGCCTTGGCCGGAGCAGGAATATGCCGCGACTTTTGCCAACGGCGTCTTTGGTCGAAAGCCCTATGTGCACTTGTGGAAGTTGCCTGGCTTTGCCGAAAATCTGGAGATCATGCTGGGTTTACTGAATTGGCTCTCGTGCGATTTAGAGGTGGACGGTGAACGGATGGGGCCAGACCGTGCGGTGCCTGGAACGCACACCCGATGGCTCGACCTGCGGGCGGGCGTTCTGGTCCGCGAGGCGGAATTCCGTGCCTCCAGTGGGGGAGCCGTTCGGCTTCGCTCCACCCGAATGGTAAGCATGAGGCGTCGCCATGCCGCTCTGGTGCAGTACACGGTGGAGGCGATCACTCCCTGTGTCGTTCGTCTGGGCACTGGGGTAAGCGTGCCGGCCGGTCACTGGCATCTGCCAGGTCAGCCGATTACCCTGGGGGCGATGGAGACGCGGGGCAACCGCGATACATTCTCGCTTGAGCCAACGGATGGGTCGCAAGCCGCGGTTGCCGCGGTCGTGACCCGGTTTTCCAACCAAGAAGAGGTGGAAGTCGCGATACGGCGTGAGGAGCGGGCGATATGGCGGGAAATCTCTGTTTCGTTAGCTCCTGGCGCAACCTTGCAAATCGAGAAACATCTCGCCCTCTTGACCACGCTCGAAATACCAAAAGACGATTTGGTGGATCGTGCCCACTTGGAGGTGGAACGGGACGCAAAAGACGGTGTCCGCCTCCTGCTGGAGGAGCAGGGGGAGTGGTGGGCCCAATGGTGGGATGCTTGGGATATGGCGGTGGAGGGTGCCCCAGCGGATCAGCAGGCCGTCCGATTTAATCTTTTTCAGCTCCGCCAAAGTTTTCCCGAGCAGCCAACCTTGAGCATTGGTGCGAATTTTCTCACGGGGGATAAGTATTGCGGGCACGTATTTTGGGATACGGAAATGTATATCGCCCCGATGGCCCTTTATACCGAGCCCAGGCTGGTGAAGTCGTTGCTCGAATATCGGTATGGCCTTCTCGATCGGGCGCGAAAGCGGGCCCGCGACGTCGGTAACCGGGGGGCGCTCTTTGCTTGGAATTCGATTAGCGGCGAGGAGTGTGCGACCGTCTTTGAGGCTTCCACGGCAGAATACCACCTTGTTTCGGCCGTGGCTTGGGCGGTGTTTCGCTACGTCAAGCTAAGCGGAGATGTGAATTTTCTGTGGGATCAGGGGGCAGAGATGCTTTTTGAGACAGCACGTTTTCTGGAGGATCTCGGGGGCTATGTGCCCCATCGGAATGGGGCGTTTTGCCTCAATGCGGTGTGCGGTCCCGATGAGTACAACTGCGGGGTGAACAATAATGCCTACACGAATGTCATGGCCCAATGGCATCTGGCCTACGCAGCCGAAATTTATGATCGCATGCAGGTGGAGGCTCCCAAAAAGTTTTCCGCTCTTCTCGCCCGAGGTGGATTTACCAGAGCCGAGCGCGACGGTTGGGTGCGGGCGAGCCAAGCCATGTTTATCCCTTGGAACAAGAAGTTAGGGATCCACCCGCAGGACGATAGTTTCCTCCACTTAGCCCCTGTCGATATGACGCGGATTCCGATGCACACCGACATCCGTGAAAAATTCCACCCCCTGAAGCTCTGGCGCACCCAAGTGTGTAAACAAGCCGACACGGTCTTGATGCTGTTTGTCCAAGGGCATCAATTTTCCCGCAAAGTTAAAGCCGCGGATTACGATTTTTACGAGCCCCGCACGAATCATGGTTCGTCCCTCTCGGCTTGCATCCATGCCATTCTGGCTGCCGAACTGGGTCGGGTGGAGGAGGCCTACCGTTTTTTCCAGCTCAGCGCTCGGATGGACCTGAACGACTTTAAGGGGAATGTTGCCGGAGGATTACATGCGGCCTGTATGGGTGGCACTTGGATGGCGCTGGTGCACGGATTTGGTGGGATGCGGGACTATCCTGACGGGCTCCATTTTGCCCCCACGCTGCCCAAAGCGTGGACCGGACTGCGCTTCCGGATGGCCTTCGAAGGCACAAGTCTAGAGTGCGCCATCGGGCCGAAAACCACTCGCTTCCATTGGCTCGCTGGCCCCGCCCTGCGCCTCCGGGTGGCGCAAAAATGGCACCCCTTAGGTCCTTTGCACCCCTCGATCAGAGCTCGAACGGAGGGTGGCAAAGATAAGTAAACCGGTTCCAAGGTTGTCGAGTGTTAGAAATTGCGAAGGTTAAGCACCTGTGACTTGGTGCCCGAGTCGCACAAAGGGGGAGGGGGCGGGATGGTTGTCATGCCAATTCCATTGCTTTGGAAGCCATGGTCTTCTACATGGAGGTATGGACACCCTTTTTCTCAAGGCACGGGTGCTGATCTTATGTTTTTTTAGCGGGGCCTCCGCTTTTGCTCAGGTTGTTTATCAGTATAATTTTGGCGGCGACGTGGGGCAGAGCTTGCTGGGCCAAGCTCCCCAAGTTCGACCTGGGCAGGAGGTTTTCATTTCGAACGACAGCCCAACGCAAACAGGGCAAGTGAAAGCGAACGGTCTTGTCCTTTCCAGCGGGGGGCAACCTTCTTTTTATCTTCCTTTTCGGGTCGCAGGGAAAAGCAAGTATGTTTTATCCATGGAGGTGGAGTTAAATCCTTCCAGCCCTTGCGAGGAGTGGTATGCCATCGGGTTCATTCGGGGGCCCTTGCCTGAGGCGGATAAAAGCTTGGCCGCGGCCTACAGTGCCCTCTTCCTCATCCGAGGCAACGGGGAAGCGCAGTTCCTCACTTGGGGCACGGAGCCAAGTGGTCCAGGAGTGGCCTCCCTGGGCGCCACGGCCGGGCGCCTTGAAATTATTTTGGACAACACCATGAAAAATTCAGATCGATGTACGCTGGAGTTCCGCTTCCAAGGAAAAACGGTCTACCAGACGGCTTTTGCGGGAATACAGTTCAACCCCGACACCATCGATCCCATCACCCACATTGGATTTGGCAAGAGCACTTTGGATTCACCCTCGATTCCGGGAAAGTTTAGCAACCTGAAGCTGGAGATCGTCCGGTAACTTTTCTGAGCAGATTTGGGGGCAGGGTGAAGGGTGTTCTGGCCCAGACACCCCCTTGATTATTTTTTAAGCGTGGATAGAATAAAAGTAGCAAGGGTGCTTAGTATGAAAAAATCCAAAGGGAGAAGTTCCAACCTGTTACAAATAAGCAATCCTCAAGTTTCTTTTCTTGGGGGACTTCCGCTACTTGTCCTTGGGGTCATGACATCGGTGTCGCTTGCTCAGCATATCCCCAACGCTAGCTTTGAAAGGGACGGTTCTCCGCCTTGGCCGGGCTATGCGGCCATTAGCGGGTGGGCAGAGACGGTGCCGGGGCGTGCTGGCCTTAACAACCACGATCTTGCCCCTTTCGCCGACAACGGAGCAACCTTTCCCGAAGGCAATCAGGTGGCCTTCATCCAGACTTGGGAGAGCGAGCCGACGAACACCCTGTCCACCACCATCACTAACCTCACCCCGAGCCAAAGTTATCAGCTTTCGCTGTATGTGAATCGGCGTTCAGGAGTGACGCCTCCAAAGTTCTTTCTGCAGGTGGGTAACGAGGGTGTCGGCTCCTTGCTTCGATCAGCAAGTGACAGGAACCCTTACTATCTGGTGGCGATGAATTTCATCGCCACCAACACCTCGATGCCCCTGACCATCACTAGTACTTCGACTGCCGACACGGCGCTGATTCTGGACGATCTGCGGGTCCTGCCCATACCCGCAGCTGGCTCTTTCTTCACCCTTTGTCCTTGGACCGGCGACGCCAGCTCCGCAATCAGTAGCAACTACAACTACACGCACGCCTACAACTTCGGAGCTGCCAGCATTAGCCCCGTGATCAACGGGGTGACTTTCACCGGCGTGGACGGCGGAAATCCATCCGTGGCGAACTCCTTTTCCGTCACGGACCGCCCCTCGGTTTATAATGGCAACCCGCAAAACAACCTGCCCAATCCCAGTGCCAGCCGCAGTTTGGGGAATGACTTCCTGTACAACGGAGCTGGTAGCGGCGCGCTCACCCTGCAGGGGCTCACCGCTGGCAAGCGCTATCGTACCACCCTTTTTGGCATTGGTTGGGACAGCTCGGGTAGCCGCCTATCCACTTTCAGCGCCAACGGGCGGAGCATCACGCCCAGTGAAAACCAGTTCGGCCAAGGAAAGGGGATCCTTCTAGACTTCGATTTCACCGCCGCTGGCACAACTCAAGTTCTTTCCTACAACGGATCGTGGCACTTTTTCGGTTTTGCTAACCGCCTCCTTCCCGACGAGCCGGAAACTTTTTCCGTCTCTCCCTGGACCGATGATGCCAGTTCTGGAATCAGCAGTGGCGCCCCCTACACCCACGCCTATAATTTTGGCACCTCTGCGAGCGCAGTGATCCATGGGGTCACCTTCCGCGGTATCGCTGGAGGCAACCCCTCTGGGAGCGATTTTTTCTTCACCGGACCAGCCGTGGTCCTCAACGGCAACAGTGGCTCCAACAACCATCCCAACGGCAGCGGAAGCCGTATCCTAGCGAATGATTTCGTGTATGGCGGGGAGAAAGGCAGCCTGACCCTGACTGGGCTGATTTCTGGGCGGCGCTATCGTACCACGTTTTTTGGACTGGGCTGGGATGCCACTGGCCACCGCACCGCCACCTTCACCAGCGAGAACCGTGCCCTCACCGTGGATGAAAACACTTACGGCCAAGGCAACGGCCTGCGCGTCGATCATGAATTCACCGCGGACGGCACCAGTCACGTCATCGGATATGTCAACTTGGGAGATGCAGGCTGGCATTGGTTTGGTTTCGCCAACCGGGACATTTCCGTGCCCGTCGCCCCGTCTCTCACAAGCTCCGGTGGCCTGCTCACGGGAGGGATAGGCCAGCCTTTTAGCTATTCGGCTACGGTCACCCCCAGCCCTGCCACCTACCCGACGACCTACCAGGTCACGGGGATTCTCCCGACAGGCCTCACCCTAGATACTGGCACAGGGGTGATCAGCGGAATGCCCATCCAAGCGGAGGATCGGACGGTGACCCTGACGGCGACCAACGCGGGTGGCTCCAGCAACCCCCTCATCCTGCAGATGCGGATCAATGGGGAAGTCCCCGACCCGTATGACCAGTGGCTTATCCTCCATTCCGGCTTGGCCAACACCGTTGGAACAGCCGACCCCGACGAGGACGGGCGCACGAACTTCGCGGAGTACGCCTTTGGCGGTAACCCAGCCCTCGCCGATCCCGTTCCGTGGTCCGTCGGAACCAGTGGTGCAAACTTCGTTTTCTCGTGGCTGCAACGGACGGGAGGCTCGGTGGTGTATGAGGTGCAGGAGTGCGCGGATCTCGCCGCTGGCTCGTGGGCGAATTCCGCCGCCGTTGTGGCCCCTGTGACTGGGATCGTGGCACCGGATGGATTTGAGTGGAAACGGATCTCGGTGCCTGCCGCTGGGAGGAAGTTTTACCGCCTCACCACCGTGCCGCAGGCGCAGATCCTATCCTTTGCCCCGCTGTCCGCTAAGTCCTACGGTTTCCCCTCCTTCACTCTCACCGCATCCTCTTCGAGCGGGCTTCCGCTGGTTTACACCAGCAGCCATCCTGAGGTGGCCACCATCTCTGGCAACACGGTGAACATCATCGGCATCGGCACCACGACTATTCGGGCCAGCCAGGCTGGGAACAGCACTTAC
>Ga0214917_10004139_pt1 | contig 16343 bp, 29 predicted proteins | sample LL_1208_BB_MetaG_FD_177983 | JGI IMG/M metagenome (GOLD analysis project Ga0214917, IMG submission 177983) | Freshwater microbial communities from Lake Lanier, Atlanta, Georgia, United States - LL_1208_BB | ecosystem: Environmental > Aquatic > Freshwater > Lake | place: USA: Georgia | collected... | reverse complement strand
TTCCTTATTTCCAACACGATTATAAAAACATCCAACAGTATTCTGTAGAGGATGATAAGTGGTATGGTATATTTGGTGACCACATTATTCGTGGAGAACTCAAGCCTGTAAAGGATGACTTCCGTGAGGTGTTGGGACCTAATGCATGTAAGATAATTGAGGATAGCTACCGCTGGTTCTTTAATGATTTTGGATATAAAATATAAACCAATGAACGTAGGATATAAAACAGAAACAGAAGCTCAAAAAGACGACTCTTTAACAGTGCTTGAAGACAGATCTATAGACAGCAACAAATATGTAGTGTGGCATATAGAGGGTGGGCTTGGTAAAAACATTGCTGCCACCTCTCTCATCAAGGATGTAAAGGAACGCTATGCTGATAGAAAGCTCATCATGGTGGTGTCCTATCCTGAGATATTCTTAAACAACCCCAACATACACAGGGTGTATAGAGTGGGAGCCACTTCTTATTTCTATGATGATTACATCAAGGATAAGGACACTATTGTATTTCGTCATGAGCCTTATTTTCAGAGTGACCACATCATGCGTAAGAAGCATTTGATTCACAACTGGTGTGACCTTTTGGACATCTCTTACAAGGAGCAGCTTCCACAGCTTCATCCAAATGCTGTCCAGAAGATGTTACAATACAACTGGCAAAGAGAAAAGCCTGTTATGGTGATACAGACAAATGGAGGAGGTATGGCTAGTGGTTTCTCCTATGCTTGGACTAGAGATATGCCTTTTGAAATAGCTATGGCTATTGCTGAAAGATATAAAAACACCTACCACATCATACAGGTGACAAGACCTAACACTAATTTGATTCCTGATGTAGAACATGTCACTCAACAGCTCAGCAACTTTGAGATGTTCTCCATTATAGCTGTTTCTCAGAAACGTGTATTGATAGATTCCTTCTTACAGCACGCTGCTGCAGGGATGGGTCTTCCTTCTACAGTGCTGTGGATAGGTACATCACCTATTAATTTTGGATATAGAGTGCACAATAACATCGTTGCTAAAGATCCTCCAGGCACCACTAAGCTGATTGATAGTTATATATTTGACTATTCCTTTGAGGGAAATGTACACGAGTGTCCTTACAACAGTGTAGAAGAAATGTTTGACATTGATAACATCTTGAGAAACATATGATTATAGTGTTATTTGGCCAACCTCATAGTGGTAAGTCCACTATAGCCAATGAGATATTAAAAAAGACCACCACCTATGTGAATATAGATGGGGACAAGCTCAGAGAACTATTTGTAAACAAAGACTATTCTAGAGAGGGTAGAATCAAGAACCTGAACAGGGCTAGTGACATTGCTCACTACCTAAATAGCACAGGTAAGAACGTTGTTCTATCGCTTGTCTATCCCTACAAAGAAGCTAGAGACTATTTAAGAAGTTTGACAAAGGATGTCTATTTTGTTCACCTGACATACAAGGGTGAAAGAGGTAGAGAATCTTTCCATGTACAAGATTTTGACACACCTGTTGATGAAGATGTTTTGAATCTTGACACATCTTCCCTATCTTTGGACAACTGTACACAAATCATAAATAGTCATATCAATGCAAAACGTTTTGGCAAAAGCTTCGAGCAAATCTGGACAATGGGCAATGTTTATTGGCAGGTGGCAACCCTGGCATGATGGTCATAGATGGTTAATTGACCAAGCTCTTAATGAGGATAAAAAGGTGCTACTGTGTATAAGAGATGTTCCTACAGATGAAAAGAATCCTTGGTCTGCTATTGAGATAATGTATCATCTGTCTAATCAGCTGATGGATTTAATTGAACAAAAGAAACTTAAAATCATCATCATTCCTGATATTGAATCTATCAACATTGGTAGAGGTGTGGGCTATGATGTGATTGAACATATTCCTCCTGCAGACATTGAGCAGATATCTGCCACAAAAATAAGAGAACAAATGAAAGCTGAGGGTAGGTTATGATGCATGTAGAAAAGAAAAGACACATAGCTAAAACTATAAGCTACCGTCTTATTAGCACCCTTATTGGCGTGCTCACCATGTTCATTGTAACAGGATCTGTAAAAGCAGGAGCTGCATTTGGTGTAGCTGAGCTCCTGTGGAAGCCCATACAATATTACATCCATGAACGCATCTGGTATAGATGGATTAAATATGGCCTAACAGGGCAAAAATCACCTGACTAGCATCTATCTTCTGGTGACACTCAAACTGTCTGTCTGTTCCTTTGTGCTCTGGACACCAGTTCCAATCTCCTGGATCAAATCTAAACTGAGGCTTGTTCCAGCATCCATGACATACATCCTCTTTGTGTATTCTTATACAGCTAAACTCATGGTCAGCATCTGTAAAGTTGGATATCATCACCACCTTCTTATTCATAGCCCACGCTAACCAGCTAAGTCCACTTGATAGTCCTATAAATAGATGGGCATGATGAATAACATTCATAGTGTTCTCCATGGAAACATCCTCAATCTGCTCACAATGCTCAAAAGGATTTTTCTCTTGTGAAGTGTTTATCACTCTGTAACCCTTCTCATGTAGGAAGTTGATTAATAGCTGCCATCCATCTTTAGTCCAGAACTTACAGCCAGATGTGGAATTAGTGGCTATAGCTATGTATTTCCCATAGGGATTTTCACCAGGTGTGAAGGCTATTCTTGGTTTAATCTCCTGATAGTCAAGACCTAATATATTGCTAGCTGCTTTCTGAAGAGGAATAGTGTTACACAGCTCAGGTTCTTTATCAGCATTGTAAAACCAGCCAATAGTGTACATTCCAATAATGTTGTCCACTCTTGATCCAGGACTCACAAACTCCAGCTCTGGATAGACATCCTTGAACAGGAAGTTTTTATGTGTGCTGACAATCACCTTACATTTGTGCTTCTTCTGAAACTCTAACACATAGGGCATCCAAGCTATTGTGTCTCCTAGTGACTTGCTATCAAAAGCTATGAACACACGCTTTCCTTCATAGTTGAGTGTATAATCATAATACAGCTCTCCGTCTTTCCACACCTTGATGTTCCACTTTGTATACCATCTTCTGTTTAGCTTCACCCAGTTGTTAGTGCGTATTTCACTATCAAAGTGACATGTTCCCTGCTCATCAAAATATTTAACTAGGAATTTGCTTTTAGAGTTTCCTCTTATTTCTAGAAACGGTTCATGAATAAAATAGTGAACAATTGTCACGCTTTCCTCTTGAGGCTGTATTGGTTTATCTACCACCTCATGGTATAAATCAATGTGCTTTTGAGCAAACTGAAGTCTTTGTTCTACAGGAATTGTGTATGTTGGTTTATTATTTAATAGCTCTGTGAGCTGTTCTTTCATTTTCTCAGGCTTCAGATCTGTGATGTAGGGCGTGAACATATCTCCATATTGAGGAAGATTGCGAGCTAGAATTGGTAGCCCGTGTCCTATAGCTTCTCTAATCACTAGTGGATTACATTCAAATGTGCTGTTGAATAGGAACGCATCTGCAGCTGCCATAAACCCATCTATATCATCTCTTTCTCCCCACACATGTACATTAGGAGGTAGGTCTTTCATAATAGGTTCCCAATAATGCTGGAAGTTGCCTGCTTGATTTCCTACAAAATGGAACATTACATCTGGCATTTGTCTAGCTAGCTCTACAGCTTCTCCTTGATTCTTTCCAGGAGTCCATAGTCCTACATTTAACACATGCTTACAGTCACCCAGTAACATCATTGGTGCACTGTTTTTCCTTACAATAGGATATTCTATCACCTCTTTTCTAGAAGGCATGTTAGCAAATGTCTTGAGATGGAAAGGGGTACAGAATGCATATGCATCTGGGTGATAGCGCTTCTCAATATCTGGCTTGAATATAATATTATGACATGTTTCAATCACTCTCCAGGTTCTATCTGGGTTGTATAAAGCTTCTCTCACCTCTTCTGGCCAGTTATTATGCCCATCCTCCACCATCTCATCTATATGCACTACATCTACAGCATGTCTTTTAATAATATCCACTATCTCTAGTTTATCAGTTCCTAGTGTGTAGAAGTGGTGGGCTAGCTCTTTTATCTGTTTTTTCTGCACTACATAATGATCACTGTGATTGGCATATTCCACCACAATGATTCTAGTGTTGGTGTATTTAATTAGGTCTTTGATTCTCTCTAGAAGGAATGCAGGCATACCTCCTGTAGATAGATGTGGTGCTAGAAATAACACCTTGAGCTGGTTCTTTTGACGCTCTATCATCCTGTACATAGTGACAGCATCCTTCTCTCCATGGTAGAACAGCAACTGGTTTTCAGTTGCAGGAACACTAACAAAATGTGCAATAGGCTGTTTCCTATTTTTGAATGTAACATTATTCACAGTGTCTAAGGACCCATTGATGTATATATATGGAAGCCCATTTAGTTGTTTATTCTTCCATAGAAGCACATTAGCTATAGTTTCCTCGTGATAAGGGGCATACCACTGTGGGTTACTAAGCACACTTGGATGGTTACACATCCACCACCACTCATCTAGAAAGTTTATACACCAATCACCAGCTACAAAATATCCTGTCTGTCTGTATTTATCTCTGATATATTGGTCTACACCAAACAGCTCACAGGCTGGATGTTCAAGCGTGGTGGATAGGTCATCTCTACTATCAGCCCCACCCCTATTATTAATAATCATCCAGTCATATATCCCTTCTGTGAAATAGGGATGAGGACTCTTAGCTGGGAAATGGTCAAATATCCTATCTACATGCTTTGTAGCCACACTATCACTGTCTACATAAGCCACTATTTTAGCATGTGTTAATGCATCTTTAACAATTAGTGGACGCTGTATAAGGATGTTATAGATGTCACTGTTAGACCTGTCAATATATTTCTGTTGGGGTATGTCTTTAATTTTACAGGTCCAGCGAAAGGTGATTGCACCATTAACATTCACATCTGAATTCAGCATATACACTATAACAGGAATATCACTGAATGTCCTAATAGAATCTACACAGGCTTGGACAGTTTCTTTATAGCTCTCTGTAGCATAGAGCACATAAGCCTTTTCATACCTAATATCCTCATTTACATAATATCCATACCACTGGTTATCATACAGCTTCACCAGTCCTGGATAGCGTTTTGCTATCACCTGTGGAGTGAGATCTGGCTGATGGTGGGTTTCATATTCATTCCCATACTGCTCACCATCCTGAGGCATCATATAGGGTACAGCCACTAGAAACCTCTTGTCCATCAAATCAAAATCTGTAAGCAGGTTTTGGGCTAGCTCTGTAGGAATGTGTTCTAACACATCCCCCAGGATGATGAAATCATAGGGTTTTACATCAAAATTTAGGATGTTGGCTATGTAAACATTGTCATATTTATCCCTTAAATCAAACCTATCCACGTAGGGAGCAAACACCTCCACAGCATCTATTCTATATCCTAGGTCTCTTAGGAGCTCTGAATAAGTGCCCTGTCCAGGACCCACATCTAAGATTCTTTTGCTTAAAGGAACATTATCTATAAACCACTGTCTTACATCCTGCTTGAAATAGTCATAACTATTGGGCATAACCACTTGATTTTCTGACCCAAAGGTAGAAAAAATATTTGGTAGTTTCAAAACTTTTTCATAGATTTGCCACGAGACACCTACTCTGTCAGGTTATTGCTATATTATGCCCCGTCCTGGGGATTTTATTTCAGGCCAAATTACATAGCACTTCTGGTTTCTATTCGGAGAGATATCTGGGAGTGCTATGCTTTTATAAACCCTTTTCCTATGTAAAAACGCTATGGAAAACCTATTTGAAGAACAAGTAAAAGAAGAATTAAAAAGCATGGACCAGCGTCTATATGATCTAGAGGAGAAAATGGACTCCATAGATACCAAATTAACACAAGTGGTAGACGCTATTTTGGGCAATCCCCTCACTAAACAGGGTGGGTTTGTTAAGGACATTGAATACCTAGAAGCTAAGATAAACAAGCTAGAAAAGCAGGTGGAAAAGCATGAGGATTTCAAGAAGAAAGTGTACTGGGCAGCCTTTATTCTAGGTGCACTTGTTATGGGAGCTGAATATGTCACCAAAATTATTGCCAACCTAACTAATTGATATGGAGTTTGTTAAGAAGAATTTATTGAGCTTAGCCATAATAGTGCTGCTAGTGATAGTGGCTCTACAAAAGTGTGCTCAACCTAGTCCTTCTGAGCAGCCCACAATTGTTAGGGACACAGCTTGGGTGGTGAAAGATTCCCTGATATACAGCAAACCTCAGCTGATAAAGACTATTGAGATAGAGTCACATGACACCATCATCAATCAGTATATACCAGATACCAACTATGCTAAGCTGGTGTTACAATACCAAGAGATTGTAAATCAATTACTTGCGAAGAACATTATGGAGGATAGCATACGTATTGATAGCAATGGATATGTAAAGATAACAGACACTGTACAGAAAAACCTGATTGTAGGTAGAGGCACACAGGTGAACATTAAATACCCCGTAATTACTGAGACCATCACTCTCCCAGCTAAAAAAGTGAACCAGGTGTACATAGGGGGGGTCTTCCAAACTGGTGGTAATAATCAGCAAATAGGGGCATCTGCTCTTCTAAAAACTAGGAAAGATTTTGCTTTGTCAGGGTCACTAAGTGTAAATACTTATGGCGATTTACAATACGGAATAGGTGCATTTTGGAAGATAAAGCTTAAAAAATGAACATAGAAAAACTAAAAGGTCACGTACCTGATGCTGTAATAGCTCAGCTACCTGATACCATCTCCAAATTTGAACTAGACACCCCCGTTAAACTAGCCCATTTCTTAGCCCAAGCAGGACATGAATCTGGTGGGTTTAAGGTGGTGAATGAAAACCTTAATTATGGGGCTAAAGGGCTCCTATCCATCTTTAAGAAGTATTTCCCTACAGAAGCTAAAGCTAAGGAATACGAGCGTAAACCTGAAAAGATAGCTAACCTGGTGTATGGAGGAAGAATGGGAAATGGTCCTGAAGCTTCTGGTGAGGGATGGAAATACAGAGGACGTGGATACATCCAACTTACAGGAAAAGACAACTATAAAGCATTTGATGCTGTTGTCCCAGAAGACATATTAGCTAACCCAGACCTTGTAGCCACTAAATATCCCCTTCTCTCAGCAGCGTGGTTTTTCCACAAGAACTGTCTTAAGAAGTGTGTAGACGCTTCTGACATCACTGTTACAGCTGTAAGTAAGTGCGTAAATGGAGGTACAATTGGTCTTCCTGACCGTTTGAAACATTTTAAAGAATACCACAATCTATTATCATGAAAAAATTCTTACACGATCTATTTAACGACAGTAATTCTATCAATGAGAAGGCAGTTATTGGATTTGCTGCATTCATCATGATGACAATATTTGCTATAGCAGATATTGTTACAGGAGCTATGAATAAGCCATTGTTAGTTAACGAATTCATATTTGACTCATTTAAGATATTAACAATAGCCTGCTTTGGTATAGCCTCTGTAGATAAATTTATTAACAAGACAAAAGGAAATAACAATGGTGAAGAAAGCAGCGAAGGAGCTTAATGTTAATGCTCTTCCAATAAGTTTTAAGGAGTTTGCCAAAGAGCCTGTAAAGGGGCTTATGTTCATCTGCTTGGTGGCTGTGGGCTACCTCTATGTGGATGGAAAGGTGAACGCTAATAACCAAATTGAAAAACAAGGACAAAAGATTGAGGTGTTAGAGACAAAGGTGGACCAGCTCACTAATCAGCTTCGTAAGTCTGATAGTGCACTTAGCTCTGCTATGTCTAAAATAGCCACTCTCCAGGAACTTGGTAAAATCAAATAATCATGAGACTTATATTTTTATTAATCTTTTTGGTGGGCTGTAGCTCTCCAGAAACAAACATACAAAGCAATGAAACTCAATCAGTTGATTCAATTCTTGAACAAAGTGAAAAAAGCTTTATCACAGCTGACAGCGTTGGAAGAAAAAGTGACGAACTTATCAACAGAAAAATCACCAAAACAGTCCAGCAAATCACCACGCTCAAAGAAGAAGTGAAAACCCTTAAAGAGGAAAACAATGAACTTAAGACTAAGCTTGATGACGCTGTTGATGCTGGTAAGCCTTTCAAGTTACTCCCAGTATCCAACGGTAAAGACAATAGGTAAGGACACTGTGGTGATAATGACTGTTAAACAGGGACAGGATATAAACAACCAATTCACCCTTCTAAACGATTCATTATCAACACTTAATGAGCTCACCCTCACCCTTCGTAAGCAAATGGCAAGTATGGGAGCTAGAAACATACAGCTTTCTAAGAACCTGTCTAAGTCCATGGATGAGATAGGAGTGGTTACTAAACAGGTGGATCTGTATAAGGGTAAATATGAAGAAGCTGAAAACACCATCCGCTTTCTCAAGCGTGATCATAAAAACGTTGTTGTAGGTGTACTCAGCCTTCTAGCTGCTTGGACTGTATATACATCTATAATGTTAAATAAATAAAACCATGGCAAAAGGAAAACTAACAGACTCTAGGAAAATCACCTTTGGCAAACGTAAGGGTGGCAAAGCTAGAAAATCCAGAGGTCCAAAAGACAAAAAGGTCTCTAAATATAGAGGTCAAGGTAGATAACCAAACCCCCCTGTATGGACGGTGAGCATGTTAAGAAAACAAAGAAAGCGTTTAAGGTACTTAAGGGACACCTCGCTGATGTTAGCGATGTTCTTCCTACCCTTTGGGTACGATTTCCTTTTCAAATTGATAATGGAGGCAACTGGATCATTCTGGGTGGCAGATCTTATCTTTTATGGAATATCCGCATCCTTTTTTGCATCCTATATTTTGCTGTCCAAGCACTTAAACAAATTTAGTTAGAGCCGTTTTAACTAATTTAGTTATTGTAAATTATTGAAGCTCATTGTTTTCTCTAACAATCACCATATATTTGTAACTTATGTCAATACCTTCAAGACAGATAGGCTGGAGCACACAGGATAACCTGTTGTGGCAGATTGCTAAACAAATGGAGCAAGCTAGCTGCCAGCTCTGTACATTGAATGATAACATACACACCATCACAGGCACCTCTGGTACTAGTGGTTCTAGCGGTATTTCTATTGCTGGTAGCTCTGGGACATCTGGAACTTCTGGTATAGGAGGTGCTGCTGATTTATATTATGGATCTTTTATATTTGATAGTGCCACCACCCTTACAGCTGGAATGAACTCTAATAGCACCCTCCCTATTCAGGTGGCTAGTACAACAGGATTTGCATCCCCTGGATATATTAGAATCGGTGCAGAGATTATAGCCTACACTGGTATATCTGGAAATACATTTACGGGTATTACAAGAGGTGTGGCTTCATCTAATGCGTCTAACCATAGTATTGGAGATGGTGTAGCTCAAGCACAATATACAGCTGCTGGTGTGCCTGCAAAAGTGTTATTGGACGTAACTGATCTTTCAAATGGGGTGACACTCAATCCTCTCACGGGAGATGTCACTATTGCTAATACTGGAACATACAATTTACAGTTTAGTGCTCAGCTTGAAAACTTCAGTAATAATGTTGAAGATGCCATCATCTGGTTTACAGTGAACGGGAACGATGTTCCTAAATCAGCTAGCTATATCACCACTCCCACCATTCATGGAGGTACACCTGGTGCTACCCTCATGACAGTGAACATTTTTTATGCAATCACTGCTGGTGATGTGGTGGCTCTAGAGTGGACTAGTAAGAATGGAAAAACAGCTATAACAAGCATCCCTCCTGTAGGTAGTACAATACCACAATCTCCAGGAGTAATTTTTACAGTGAATAAAATAGGAATATAAAATGGGAATACCAGCTAAACAAATAGGATGGGGTACAACAGAGAATCTGTTATGGCAAATTGCAAAGCAACTGGAGGGAATTTCCTGCCAGCTTTGTGATTTAAATAACAATTTCACTACTACCACCACCACAACAACAGTGCTTCCAGGATAAAGGAATACACTTAAAACCAACTACATATGAAGGAGCTTAAGTATGTTACAGCTCAGCCTGATGATACCTACTACACATGGCAGGTGAATCTATGGCTAGAAAGCTTAAAGGAAAGAGGAGATAGTGACAAAGCTATTGTCCTCATTTTTATTCCTAAGTTCAGAGAACAAAACAAGAAATGGGAACAGGTGATTGCCCTCTACCCAGAAGCTGAGTTTGTTTTCTACAAAGACACAGATAATATTAGTGATTTGTTGGGTATATACATTCCCATTCTAAGACCTTACGTTCTCTGGAGGTATTTCAAGGACCATCCAGAGATGAGCTCAAAGGCGGTTTTCTACTGTGATTCAGACATTCTATTTACAGAAAAGTTTGATATTCAACAGTTTGTAGATGATGACATAAACTACTTATCAGATGCGAACAGCTATATTAACGCTAGCTATTTTGATTCTAAGGTTAAGGATGTTCTTCCAGACAAGCTGGAAGAGTATAAAACAAGAGACATCCTAGCTGAAATAACAAGTGTTGTAGGAATTAGCAGAGAGATAGCTGAAGCACATAACGACCATTCTGGAGGGGCTCAATATCTTATAAAGAATATAGATGCAGCCTTCTGGAAGAAGATGCTTACAGACTGTATTGTCATTAGAAGCTATTTACAGAAGGTGAACAGGGAGTTCTTTGAGAACGAAAATAAAGGATTCCAAAGCTGGTGTGCTGACATGTGGGCACTTCTGTGGAATCTATGGCTCAGAGAAGCTGAAACAAGGGTGATTCCAGAGATGGGATTTAGCTGGGCACCAGACCCCATCACAAAACTAGATACACACCCCATCCTTCATAATGCAGGAATTGTATCCACCTCCATGGATGGATATAATTGCTTCTATAAAGGTAAATATCACAAAGGATTAGATCCTAGCACAGATGTGCACTTGGATGCTGTCCTAAATGATGAAAAAGCTAAGACACGTTGTACGTGGTATTACGCAAACAAACTGAAACAACTTTTTAACAAATATAAATTAAACTATTAATCATGGCCACAATTGACAAACGCCCTCTCAAAGCTTTTGTACGCTTTGATGGTACTGGGAGAATCGTTCCTAGCAGCCTGATTCTGAGAAGAAAGAAGCCCAAGGTGGGTAAGTGGGTGGAAATTCCAGCATATGAATGCTGTGAACCAACCACAACAACACAACTTCCATGTATCCAGTATGAAGCTATTGTAGGAGAAGAAACTGTAACTCTTACTTACAACAACTGTGATGGTAGCATTGCAGAAATTGAAATCGTTGGACCAGATGTTGTTGACTTCTGTGCTCAACAAGGCACTGTTGCTATCTCAGGAATCTCTAGCGAGGTATTAGAAGGAGGTCCTTGTGGCGTTCTTCCCACTACAACAACAACTACCACCCTTATTTAAACTTTAAGAAATGGCAAGCAATAAAAAAGACTTGAAAGCCTTTGTGCGCTATGATGGCACAGGCAGACTAATATCTGGAAGTTTGATCCTCCAGCGCTCTAAACCTAAGGTGGGTAATTGGAAACAGATTGGTGCTTACGAGTGCTGTGATCCAAGTTGCACTCCTCCAGAATATGGAGTGGATTTCATTATTGATGATATTGTTTCTCAACCTAACGGGATAGTGGTTATAATTGAAACTAATCCTTTCACCAACCCTGTTTTAGAGGTGGGACTAATTAGCTGTGAATCAGATCCTCCAGGAAGAATCATCACTTTAGATGTTACAATAATTTCTGGAAACATTTTCTATTATTTTGTTCCAGATGATATTTTAGAACAATCATGTGCTATTGGATTTAGAAGAGTGTGCACAGATAATGTTTCTGGATGGAATATTGGACTTGGATAAAATAACAACTAAAAACACTTAATACCATGGCAGAAGAAATAAAAACCCTGCAGGATTTTTTGAAACAATATCCTAATGATAAAGCAGAGGCTATCAAACAATACCTCATTTATACAAACCGCTTCAAAGGATCTATAAAAACTAACTAATGGCAAAGTCATTATTTCCTGAGAAGATGCTAAATACATCTGGTGGAGAACTTTCTCCAGATGCTATAGCTACAAAGCTCACACATTTTGAGCTTCAGCTACACAATTTGCATTGGGCCACAAGGAGTTATGCAGAACACCAAGCTCTTGGTGGACTATATGACAAGGTGTTTGACCTAAAAGATGAGATTGTAGAAAAGGTGATGGGCTATACAGGAACAAGAGCTAAGATTGGTGCTCATGCCCCTTTAAAAGACTATGGTGTGGGAGTTAGTGATGCTGTGGTGAGTGAGCTAATTAGCTTTGCTAAACAGCTTGAAAACTACGCAGCTGCTAACAACATGCCTGACATTGAAAACATTGCTCAATCCTTAAGCGGAGAAGCTGCAAAAACTAAATACCTGTTAACCCTGTCCTAATGACAATCAGTAAGAGGTTCTTTCCTGAGGTGATGGCTGATAACGAACTTGCTTATTTTTCACACCTCCAAGGACTTATAGATTCCATAGATGAGCTATCCTCTATGGAAGTGACTAAGAACCCTCACTCATACCACTTTAGAATAGCTCCTTCAGTGCCTATGTACACACAGATGTTACTAGAGGAGCTATTAAAGTTTCACAACCTGTTTGGTATCAAGCTCCAGCTGTCTAAAAGCATTAAGAGCTCTAGCACCATCACGTTTGAAATAAATTTGGCAGATTGACCAAAATACCCTTATATTTGTTATTCTAAACCAAAAACTTACATAAATTATGGCAACTTACGATCCTTCAAAGAAGTACACATGGACTGCTGAAGACAAATTTGAGCTCAGCGGTAATGAATTTGGTTTGCTTTTGAACGCTCTTCGTGTTCTTACAAGCACTCCAGAAGCACAAAGAATCCTCTTAGCTAACGAAGCAGCTCTTGTTATTGAGCAAAAGATGGCTCAAGCTGTTGAATCTGGTGTGGTGAAAGAGGTGGAAGAAACTCCTCAACAAGCAAATCTATAAACATGAGAAAAATTAGTAAAGCCCAAACAGGGATGGATACCACAAAACGTGCTTCTATTAAAGTGGCTCCAAAAAAAGACACAGTTAAAACAAAGAGTACGTATAAACTCACTAAAGATCCTGATGTTTCTGCTGGATTTGTAGAACAACTTAAGAAAAAAGGAGCTATGCCTGCTTCTGGTATTAAGAAGAAGTTCAAGAGTGGTGGTAAACAAATGTTAAAGCGTGCTGATGGAAGTGTTTCTCAAAGGGGACTTTGGGACAACATTCGTGCAGCAGCTAAGCGTAATAAGGCAGCAGGTAAGCCTGGTAAAAAACCTACAGCAGCAATGCTGAAACAAGAACGTAAAATAAAAGCTAAAGGTAAATAATATGGCAAAGACTAGTAAACAACAAGCAGCAATTGCCATCTCTATGAAAAGAGCTGGAAAAGTTCCTAAAAAGGCTCAAGCTGGTTTGAAAGCTTCTGGTAAGCGTGTAGGACCTGTTGATCCTCAAGGTGCTTGGACAAAGGTGCAAGAGATGAACCTTCCTCCTCGCAATGTAAAAACCAAGGTGAGTCTTACAAAAGACAAGCAACAAGGTGCTACATCTATGGCTAAGGATGGTAAATGGATTCAAAAAGCCATCAATCCTAAGCATAAGGGGTATTGCACACCTATGACTAAGAAGACTTGCACTCCTAAGAGAAAAGCTCTTGCTATGACTCTTAAGAAAATGGGTAGAGCTAGAAAAGGTAAATAATGCCAACAATCAAGAAATCCTTGACAGTTGCTCCTAGAATGCGTAATTCTATGCCCCGTAAGGCACAGAAAGGAGATACAATTACAGCTATTAAGGGCTCCATCACACCTGTTCCCAATGGACCACTAGTTAAGAAGAAAGGACCTTATGCAGGTTCCACTCTTCAAAAAGGTGGAAGGATAGTGAAGGTAGGGGGGCAAACACACAAGGTGTTTAAGAATAAGAAGGGTGATATTGTTGTAGACCATACAGCTGGTATTCCTGCTGGTAAATGGGACAAAATCAACCTCACTAAAAAAGCCAAAGCTAAGACAGTAAAACAGGGTGTTGCTTCTGTTAAGAAGTGGCACAGGGAAAATCCTAATTACTACAAAAAGAAGAAATAATGGCTAGGATTAATAAAGCTCAGTTTGGTAGAACTTGTGGTATTGAAAAACAAGTTCGTAGAGATGAAAGAATCTCTGCACAAGAAAACCGTAGAGCTGATAGATTAGCTGATAGAGAAGCTAAACGTGAGGCAAAACAAACAAAACGTGAAGAACGTAGAGCTCCTAAAATGCGTAGTGGTGGTAAAGCCTACAAAACTGCAGCATGGACTCGCTCTGAAGGAAAAGATCCAAAAGGTGGGCTTAATAGAAAAGGAGTTGCTTCTTATAGAAGAGAGAATCCTGGATCTAAGTTAAAAATGGCAGTTACTACACCTCCATCAAAACTGAAAAAAGGTAGTAAAGCTGCTAATAGACGTAAGTCATTCTGTGCTCGTATGTCTGGTGTAAAAGGACCTATGAGAAAGAATGGTAAACCTACAAGAAAAGCTCTTGCGCTTCGCAAGTGGAATTGCTAATAATTAAAAACTTAAATAACAATGGGAAAAGTATCAAAAATGCAAAAGGGTGGATCTCTTGGCATGAAATCTGTAAAAGCAGGATATGACAATAATCCTGGTGTAACACGTGCAGACATTATTGTAGCTGCTAAAAAGAAAGCCCGTGGTGGTGCTTCTTTAAAACCTAAGGGTGTTACAGCTGCTAATGTTTCTAAACGCTTAGGATCTCGTTTGAGAGCTGGTGGAACCTTGTCTCCTACAGGATCTAATGTTAGTCGTAAGCTATCTTCTCCTTTCAAGAAGAAAGCTAAAGGTGGAGCAACACTTTCTCCTTCTAAGAAAAGTACATCTAACCGTTTAGCTTCTAATTTAAAGATGAAGACTGGTGGTAAGATGAAAATGGGTGGTAAGTGCAGAGGAGGTTGCTACTAATATGAAATCAGGTAGACCAAAAAAAGCACCTAAGGTGCCCAACCCAAGAACCAACGCTAATTATATGAAAGAGGCAGACACAAAGCTCAGACTAAAGAGCAAGATGTGGCCTCTAAAAACAAAAAGATTGTCAAAATAATACACAACCCCTCCTTTGTGAGGGGTTTTTTTATTTGTATGAAACTAACATGTATATGCCCTGTGTGGAAAAGACCACAGAGAACCATTAGAGCTATTGAATCTGTTGTAGCCCAGCAGTTTGATGGCTATGAAGCTCTGTTTATAGGAGACAATTGTCCCTTGTTCCAAAAGCATCTAGACGAGGGTGTATTTAAGAAATACGAAGAACAAGTGGCTGCTACAGGCAATAGAATCCTCTTCCATAATATGGACACACGTTATGGAGGATGGGGTCATGGGGCACGCAAATATGGTATTGACATAGCTCAAGGAGATTATATATGCTTTCTAGACAATGATGATGTCCTAAAGCCCAACCATTTTGCTAATTATTATGGATTTATGCAGGAAAACCCTGACATAGACATGGGCTATTTTAATGCTCGTACAGAGCCCTGGAAGAAAGATAGACATTCTACACTTTCTAGAGGGGGGATAGGGAATGCTGAGCTTATTTTTAAGACAAATGTCCTTAGAAAAGAATACAGATTAGACGCTGAATATGAGCATGATTGGAGACTAGTGGATAGAGTGATGAAAGGAGGATATAAGATAAAGAAGAGCAAAGCCACTCCCACGTACATTATTATGAGTGTTCCTAATTACAGAGAAACAGCTATTGACTAATGTTTTCTGTTATAATGCCAGCTTATAAAGCTGTAAAATATATAGATGAGAGTATTGCTTCTCTTCAGGGAGCAGAAATACTGGTGGGGGTGGACAGTTGTCAAGAAACACTTGACCACTTAAAAGATAGAACTGATATACGCCTATTCTATTTTCCCACTAATGTAGGACCTTATGTTATTAAAAACACCCTGATTGACAAAGCTTCTCATAACAGCATCCTCTTCTTTGATGCTGATGATGTATTAGCTGAAGGAAGCCTGCAGAAGATAGAAGAGCAGTTACAGCCTGTGCACTATCTGAAACTCACTTACATCAACTTCTACAATAAAATAGTAAAGAAAGGACATAAGATGAGTGATGCTGTTATAGCCATCAAAAGAGATGTCTTTAACCAGCTAAATGGTTTCTATCCCTGGGTATGTGGAGCTGATACAGAGCTTCATAACCGTCTGGTGTATAATAAACTCAAACACACTAAAT
>Ga0214917_10004138_pt1 | contig 16345 bp, 28 predicted proteins | sample LL_1208_BB_MetaG_FD_177983 | JGI IMG/M metagenome (GOLD analysis project Ga0214917, IMG submission 177983) | Freshwater microbial communities from Lake Lanier, Atlanta, Georgia, United States - LL_1208_BB | ecosystem: Environmental > Aquatic > Freshwater > Lake | place: USA: Georgia | collected... | reverse complement strand
TTATGTTCGTGCAGGAAACATTGCCGCTGACGAAGCAACAAAAACAAGAGCTCTTTCAGTGAACGACCTTGTTGAAAATGCCGCAGTACAACGCTTGGCTAAGTTCAGCTTTTATCTAGAACGTGGCTTCGATGGTACTCGTATCTTTAATCCAGATACACGTTATCTTAAAAACGCAGCCGTTGCTCAAGAAATCACACAAACAAGCCGTGGTCTAACAAACGGTCCAACCGTACAAAGCTACTTGAAGAGCATTGGAATTATCTCAGATGTTAACGATGTTAACATCCAACTTCTTACAATGCCCGGTATCCGTGTGCGTTATGTCACAGATACAGCAATCAACGCTGTAGAAAATGATCGCTTCGACTGTTTCTACATCATGGATCCAGAACAATATGATTCTAATGGTACATCACTTACTGGTTCTTATGAAGCAGTTAACGTTTCACAAACAGCGCAACAATTCGTTACTCGTGGAGTAAACAGCAGCTTTGCAGCAACTTATTTCCCAGACGTAAACATTGTAACAAACGACGGTTCTGTTTATGAAAAAGTACCACCATCTGTTGCTGTACTTGGTGCATATGCTAAAAACGATACAGTTGGTCAACCATTCAACGCACCAGCAGGCTTTACAAGAGGCACACTTGCTAACGTAACAGACTTTGCTGTTGCACTAAATCAAGCCAACTCTGACACCCTTTATGTGGCAAGAATAAACCTTTTGCTTTCAAAACAAGGTGTTGGTCCAGTTGTGTGGGGTCAAAAAACTCTTCTCAACAAAGACAGTTTGCTTAACCGTGTAAACGTTCGTAGATTGCTTATTGCAATTCGTCGTGATGTACGTCAAGTTGCAACACGCTTCTTGTTCGAACCAGCTCAATCAACAACGCTACAAGCATTTAACGCTGCTGTTCAACCAATCATGGCACGTTATCAATCCGCTGGTGGTGTTGAACGTTATCGTGTTGTTATCGATGCAACAACAACAACACAAGCCGATCTAGATAACAAAACTCTTCGTGGCAAGATTTATCTAATCCCAACCACATCTCTAGAGTTCTTCACAATCGACTTCTTCGTAACAAACCGCAATAACTTTGTTGGTGGTTGAAAAATAGAAAACAAGCAATATTTAACTTAAAGAAAATAGGAGTTTAAGTCAATGGCACAAACATTATCAGTAACGGAAATGCTTCCAGCTAAGTTTACCCCAATGATGAAACGTCAGTTTATCTTCGCTATCGAAGGTATTGACGCATTCTTGGTGAAAACAGCAGCAAGACCAGAAATCACAACCGAAGAAGTAACAATCAACTGGATTAACAGCACACGCTATGTTGCTGGTAAAACAACCTTCGGTACCCTCGCTGTAACCCTTCACGATCCAATAGCACCATCTGGTGCTCAACAAGTAATGGAATGGGTTCGCCTTTGCTTTGAATCTGTATCAGGTCGTGCTGGTTACCCAGACTTCTACAAGCGTGACATTCAACTTAAAATGCTTGACCCAGTTGGTACAGTAATCCAACTTTGGGATATCAAAGGAGCTTTCTGCACAACAGCAGGTTTCGGTGATCTTTCATACGATAGCACCGCAGATATGGCAGAAATTTCTCTTACCCTACGTTTCGACAACTGTGTAATGCAATATTGATATTCTTTCTCAAAATCGCTAAACACCCTTAAAACAAAGGCTTTTTGGAAACAAAAAGCCTTTTTTATTTCTTTTAGAATATTGTTAAAACGTGTTATTATAATACTAAAGGAAATAAAGCATATGTCGAATCTCAAGGTCTTTTATTCTCCAAAGCAGTCTGTTAGCACCAACACCAGTTTTTCTCCGAGCGCAGGAAAGCCCGAAAAGGTTGTAGAGCTTTTCAATAAGAGCAAGCGAATTGATGTAGTAAACGATTGGTTGCCAGTGAGTAAGCACGAAATCGCTGTTGCTCACGATCCTAAGTTTGTTGACGATATTTTGTCGTTGCGTCGAATGAATGGGTTTGGTAACACCTTGGAGGCTGTAGCGAATAGCTTGCCTTATACGGTTGGTAGCTTTTTGCGTGCCGCTGAATATGCGCTGGTAAATGATACTGTTGCAATGAGTCCCACAAGCGGATTTCATCACAGTTGCTATAGTAGCTGCGGAGGGTTTTGTACCTTCAACGGCTTGATGGTTACAGCATTCCAGCTTTGGAAGCAGGGTGTTGGACGAATCGGTATCATCGATTTTGATGCCCATTATGGAAATGGTACGCACGATATCATTAATCGGTTTGAGGGAGCTAACAAGCTTATCGAACACTACACCTTTGGTGAGTTTGCACATAACGGCGATAACTTCGATCATTGGCTTCTAAGGCTTCCTGCATATCTCAATGCAAACTTCCGTGATTGTGATATCTTGCTTTATCAAGCCGGTGCTGATCCTCACATCAACGATCCTCTTGGTGGGTATCTGACCACTGAACAAATGAAGCTTCGTGACGATATCGTGTTTCAGTTCGCTGCCAAGCATCAAAAGCCGATTGTTTGGAATCTTGCTGGAGGTTATCAAGACCCAATCTCTAAGGTTCTTTCGTTGCATGAAAACACTTTGCGTTCTTGCTTGGAGCATTATGTAGATGCAACGTAAGAAGCGCACAGGTGAAACCTTGAAAAAGGTTTCTTGCGAAGTTTGCAGTTACAACAATCCCGACGCTCTTCATATTCATCATATAATCCCAAGGGCAGATTCTCGTTGTTCAAATAACTTGAACAACTTGGCTGTCCTTTGTGCTATTTGTCATAGCCTTGTTCATACCGGCGACATTGTTATCATAGGTGTGTATCCCAGCACCAAAGCAAATGGCCGCCAATTAATGTTCTTTCGCAAGGGAGAACCACCTCCATTAGAAGAACAATATTGGAAGATTCATCCCAAAGACAATCCGCTAGTGTTGCGAAAATAGTTTAAAATCGATATATGCCACTACTTATCACAAAAGGTATTGGCTATGAACAATAAACTTCGCAACCAACTTAAAGCTGCAATCAAAGAAGCACTAGATGTTGATTCCATCCTTCTTTCTGGTGGAGAAGGTGGATTATCCGAATACAACAAAAAGGTAGAAAAGTTTTTGAATGAAACTTTTGCTAGTGCTGATGAACTTGCAGAAGAAGGTGAAACACTTCTTCGTGAAAACTATTTTCATAACACGGCAGCAACAGAACGTCGCCGTGTGATTTTAAGTCTTGTTGGTTATTTAAGAGAAACACGTAATGGCATTGGAAACATTCTACGCCTACGTTATCTTATCGGCTAATTCAAGTTGGAATGATCGTTGTTATCGCCAGCAGTTTTTGAGCTAGCAACATCGAAATATTCTTGAGCTGTTTTTATAAAACCTTCGAATTGATCAACAAGGTTTGAAACAGTTTTTTCTACCTCAGACATAAATCCAGCCGCAATAGTTCTTGCTGCGATATAAAGCATGGTAAGCCATGTCATAGCATGAATATAATTGATTACCGGTATCTTGCCGGGAAACAAAGAAGCTATGCCCAAATTCCAAGCTAGCTTAACAATAAGTCCAGCACCAGCAAAAGCTATCAAGTTATAGAAAAAACTTACAAAGCTTTTTGCAGCTTGTTGTTCTTCAGAATTGTTTTGGTTGTTTGTTGTCATATAGTTATCCTTGTTATGCTTAAGCATAAATCATTACAAAGCTATTTTACAAGTTAACATGAAAGAGCTTGAACGTGGAAAACTTTATATAATTTACTCTTCTTTAAGATATGAAGAAGATGCTGTTATTGCACCTTTTAGCACTTTTGTTTTTGCAACAAAAGATCCATATCATGATGTTGAAGACGCTGGTGTAACCATTGTTAACGGTACATTGGTTGTTTATTTAGAACAATTCGTTACCAGCATAATGCATTTTAAAATGCAACCAATTATTGAACAAGCTGTATATTTTAAGTTGTTGGTTGAAGATCAAATACTTTATGTGTTAGATGATGGATATGCTTCTTTTGAAAGAGTTAATACCAATATATCTTGATTTTGTGGTTTTGATATTGTTGGGTATGTTATTTTTTGCAACAATATCAATAAAGCGTTAGCTTCTATACTTAAGCAATATGGAAGACGACGACGATATTCTTTTTGAAGGCGAGAATGCACCAACAAATCCCGAGCTATGGTCAAGAGCAAAAGCTGCTGCCAGAAGTAAATTCACTAAATACCCCAGTGCTTATGCTAATGCGTGGGCTTCTAAATGGTATAAAAGCAAAGGTGGCGGTTGGAGAAAGAAAAAAAAGAAAGCTAATGAATCTTTAGAGTTAAATGAAGCTCTTAAAGAAATCATTATGGAAGACTTACGTGATTGGTTTAAGGAAAAATGGAAACGCATAAGCTCTTCTGGAGAAGTGAAAGGTGAATGCGGTTCAAGTAAAGATACCAGCAATCCAGATCGTTGTCTTCCTGCTTCTAAGGCTTATTCCCTGTCTAAAAAAGAACGAGCTGCTACAGCAAAGAAAAAGAAAAGCAAATCAAAAGGTGGCCGCAAACAATTTGTGGCCAACACAAAAAAAGCAAAAGTTAAATCGGAAAGCTATTTAGAAGAAGATACTGATGATACTCTTTATGAGTGAGGAGAATCATCAATCGACTAGGTTAGTCGATAGGAGTTAAACAATGAGATACGCAGTTCCATTACAAAGCGAGTTCCACGAACGTTCAGAACAACCTGCTATTAGCGGCAAAGGTCAAAGCAATATGTTTGTGAAACAATATCCAAAATTTTGCAAACGTGAAGACATTCGTCGTGAGTTTATATCTGTTCAACAAGAACTTCGCTCAACCTTGCCACATGCAAAGGTTATCAAAGAAGATATCGATAGCAGCTATGCACATCTACAATTTGATGTATCCACATCTGATGAAGTGCTACTTGAACGTCTTCTTGTGCGTCGAGGTTTTGTAAAAGTTTGATATAATCTCTTATCCTCTTTGGTTGGAGAATATAAATGTCCAACAAGTACGATGACGGTAGCCAAGCTTGGTTTGACGCACAAATGCGTATGCGTGCTCAACAACGTCACAATCAACGCAATACCAATCCATTAGACCAACGTGTAACTTATAAAGATCAATCGGCAAAAGAAGCTGAAATTCATGATCCTTATATTCGTGATCTTGTTGCTAAACGAGCGCAACAACCTCATTATGGCCCTATCCCCCTAGAAAAAGAAGTAAAAACCAACGTTGATATGGAAGCCTTTGCTCGTCAACAACAACTACTTCAACAAACTGGTGGAGTGAATCCTGTGGGTGAAGCAGACTTAGATATGATCTTCAACAAAGGAAGACAAGCTGCACCACAACAACCTCTTCCCGGTCATCATCAACAACCACAACAAAATCCTCAACAAGTTGTTTTGCGTGAAGGATATCCAGTGTATCGTGCAATTCAACAAGCTTTTGGAAATGCATTTATTCTTGCAAGAGAAGTTGGAGTTGTTAACAACCAATTAGCTAATCAACCCTTTCTTATGAAGGGATTAATCCAAGCTTATGTTGTTCCTCAACATCAAACGCAAGTTAACATTAATGAGATTCAACGTAATCCACATTTACTTTCTTCATTGGTTGAAGTACATGCACCACCAATGGCTTCTCTTGGACCGTTGCTTGTACCACGGGAAGCTGTTGTTGCTCCCGGTCCATATGGCAATGGTAGACAAATGATTACAGACGCTCGCCAACATCCACAACAAAACTATTATCCAAATCACAATGGCCGTGGAATCTTAAAAGGCTAAGATGGAAGAGCTTTCTGTTTTATCAATCAAACCAAACAATTTAACTTTGTTATCTGTGGAAGAAGCTTTTCATGAAAGCTTGTCTTCGCTTTTAGATGATGCTGTATATACTTGCCGTGTAATAATTCAAGATGAACACGATTTTGGTATAGTGCTTCCTGCTGAGTTAAAAACAAACAAAGAAATATCATTCAATCTCCCAGAACAACTTTGCATTTTTAACCCTTCGAAAACTTATATTCTAAAGGCTGAACTTGCTTTGGAAGACCAACTTCTTACTCCCGTCATTTCTCGTTGCACAATCGATTTAGAAGGCTTAACAGAGCCCGAAAACTTGGAAGATGAAGAAGAGGACGTTAATGATTCAGAAGCCTTAGAACAGTCTTTAAATGACGATTCTAAGGCAGACGATGATATTGAAGATGTGTTGGCTGTTATAGCTCCTATAACCATAGCCGAACAAAAGAAAACCAAGCTAGAAGAAATTGCAAAAGCTTTAGATGAAGAATTTGTAAAACAAGCTTTGTTTGCAACACCACAAAAACAAGAAGCTCCGATATCAGTTAAGATACCGGAGCCCGTTAATGTTGTTGAATTGACCCCTGAGAAGCTAGCGTTAAAGCAACGTATGAAAACTTTGCTTAAGGGGATGTTGGATTAATCAGCTAGCCGATTCAATTCCAATCACTTGAACATCACGAACATCAACACCGTGAACGATTGAATCAAACTCAAACGTTCGCCCCGGATTGTCAAGATCAACAAGATGCATCATCAGGTTTGAATCAGTATACTCAAACGATACAACCTTCCATTCACCATTCATCGGAGAAGTACGATCCTTGGCAACAAGCTTGAAATTCGTTGCAGCATTCTCGGTGAGAATATCGCCAAGAGCCTTGGCAACTCGCTGACCTTGAGCGATATCGCTGCTTACCCGAGCACGCTTGCTAGCTTCACGCTGACGAGCGGTTACTGGAGCAGCAGACTGCCCATCGGTGCCAGCATTACGAGGGCGACGAACACCCGTCTTACGAGACGCCTCAATCGGATCTTCCATACCGAAGGTCTTGCCATCAATAATCATCGTTGCAATGTATTGAGACGTACCAGTACCCAGAGCCTTTTCAACCCCGTCAATCTCCAGCGCACCAAACGCATCGTCAGGATTGCTTACCGGCGCAATCTCGATAACACGAGAACCACCACGACCACGACCAACCTTGGACGCAAGAATCGTGTAATCACCAGAAAGATCGGTGAAAGGCTCGTTGAAGTTAATAGTAGCAGTCATACCAGCGGAGAGAGTCTCCAGAACCGAGTGAAGAATGTGCTTATCCATGATGTACCTACCTTTGAAAACTTTGTTGTTGAAAACGGTTTATTGTTAGTGGTTGATTGTTATAGCACCGAACGATACGTTCGACGCTGGCCCATGTTTACGTTGATATCAGTAACTTCTTTGGCAGTTACCCAAACCTTTGTATTCATCACCTTGTAGTATGCCTCACCAAACGGAGTAAGCATTGACTTGCCAACCTTAACCGTTTGACCGGCATTAAACTTGGTTCCGAACACGATACATTCATAATCGTTCTTGAACGTAATTGTGCCAAGATCGGTGTCGGGAACCTTTGGAATCCTATGTCTAATCACCTTTGCCATGTTCTTACTCTAGCATATCGATATTGCTTTTCTAAAGCAATATTCAATCGGAAGAATCGGTAGCCATAACCGTGTTACAGTGCTTGCAAGCAAAGTTATGCCACCACCTAGCGGTACGCAGCCCACGCTTTCGAGCGTCATCGCTGGAAAGCTCTCGCCACGAGTGCATACACTTCGCATCCATGCTGTTAGGATCGATGTATCCCCATCCGTTGCATTGCGAGCAACTAGCGTCAAAGTACGCATAAACTCCGTTACGAGTGTGAGGATAGTGGGCAAGATGCCAAGCACCATGACCCTTACACAAGGGACACGAAACATAATGTGCGTATGGCTTAACCAGCACGATCATATTCTCGAAAGCCCGAGGATGCGTGTTGTTCCAGTAACCGTTGCTTGCTTCGTTCTTCATGGTCTTAGAATATCAGACGTTGACGATTTTCTAAAGATTATTTTTCTTTTTATTTTTTGCTGGAAATTTGGCGGGTTTCTTTGTTTACTCCACACATTGATTTTCCGACGCATTTTCGGAATATTCTACTTTTTCTTCTGTAAACATATCTTGTACGATTTCCAAGAGTTCGTAGCTGCTTATACCTTGATTGGTCGCATCAACGTAATGCAACAAATCAATGATTAAATCTCTAACGTGAGAAATATTGTTTCCTGCGTTGCCGTTTTCTTGACGATATACAGCAAGCACTTTTTCGATATTCATATGTGTTTAGGTTGATAGCCAAGCAGCAAACAAAAACAAGCCAGCAATTCCCACAAGAATCGCAATAACTTTAAACCAAAGCCACGCAAGGTAAACGGAAAAAAGCTTGTCAATTAAATCAAACATGATTTTGCTTTCAGATTGGAGTTTGCCCGACGATCCCCATATTCAAGCCCATTTCCAAAAGCTCTTGAAGCTTTTGCTTATCGCCAGCTAGAAGCTTACGAAACCAATCATCATCAATATTGCGAGAATGCAATACCGTGCGAAGAGCATAACCAACGTTGATATATGTAGCTTCTTTGTGGTTTTCCGTGAAGAAACCATGCACCTTGCGTTTTGCCCAAGGTTGAGTGGTAGGAGGAACAAAGAACACCATATAACCTTGTGAATCGGTCACCCAACCAATCCACTTGTTCATGATATCCTGCCCGTTGTTTTTGTATTGCATCGTTTGGTTTCCTGTCTCTAAACAGAATACCATATTGTTTCGATATTCTAAAGATTATTTTTCTTGGTTAAAATGCTAGATGAAATCGATGGATGACGGATCAGAAGCTTCAATGATAACTTGATGTCTTGGAAGATCAAAGCTTAAGGTTAATGGGATATGCCAAGCAGGATGTGTTTCCCTTCTTTTGGCGGCATTAACAGCGGCTTCGAACTTTTGTTTCATGTAGTGTTGTGTTACAGGAGTCAAAGGCTGGTTTAAAAACGTTTCGTTTAAAACGTTGTGATAATACTCAATGATTTTGTGCCAATAGTTTGGTGATACTTTAACTTTGCTCATGGTATTATGATGGCTTTTTGTTATGAAGATGTTAAAAGGATTATGTATGGTTGTGGAACATAACCAATAGAAGGAAGTAATCATATTTAAGAATATGAAGTTATTTGATGTGTTATTTGAAACGGGACCATCGGCTCAAAGTGCTATACCAACATTAGGAAACGATCCAAGAAGAGTTTCTAGAACAGGTGTAGATGCTGAAGATGCAGGGTTTTTGAATATCGTTGACACGATGGATTTAGATATAGATTCACCGGAAGATGATTGGGATTCAACGTTTCCGCAAGAAGATCGAATGGAATATAAGATAACCCCATAAGTTCTATACTTATGAGCAAAGGTATAATCACATGACAAAAATGATTGACAAAGAACGTTTGCAAAAAGTTATTCAAGAAGCTGTTGGTAATGTGTTATCGAACAGTGGTGTATTGGAAAAGCCTGCGTTTAAACAAGTTGTTGCGGCTGGTAAAAAGATTTTACAAGAAGCTGTTATAATCATGCCACGCACCTTTTCAATGAAAGGTGAAGTACAATCTCCAACCACAAAAGAAAACCATGAAAAGCTTTACAAGAACTATGTCGATAGCTTCAACAAGATATCCAGCAAGCTTGATACGGTTCCAAGAGCAGATGCTGACAACAATAACAACTCAGAGTTTCGCAGATTAAAACAAGATGAAGTTCATAACATGAATGGTGTTAAGTTGCATGAGTTATACTTCACCAACTCTGGAGATGTTAATTCAGAGATTCGTGCTGATAGCACACCATTTATGCGACTGTCAAGAGATTGGGGAACCTTTGATGCTTGGCAATTAGACTTCCGTGCTTGCGGTATGTCAGCGAGAGAAGGTTGGGCAATCTGTTACTTTGATCCTTTTAAACAACAATATTTTAACTGTTTTATCGAAGGTCACACAATCAATCTTCCTCTTATGTGCATTCCTGTTCTTGTTGTGGACACATGGCATCATGCTTGGTTCTATGATTATCCCGGTGAGAAGATGGAATATCTTAACAAGTCAATGCGTGAGATTAACTGGAATGTGGTTGAGATGAGAATGCTTGCGGCAGAAATGGCAAAGCTTAATCAGATTTACGCAATTCAACCTATTATATCAAACGATAAAGAACGTGGAGTTGCTTTACCAGAAGCAATGCCACCTGTTGAAGTTCTTGGAGGTCGCTGATGCTTTATTCCAAACGTCAAAGATTAAACGAGTTTAAACTTGTTCGTGAACAAGATGAGGAAAGCAAGGGTCCACCATACGTTCCTCCACAAGAAAGACTATTAACAACTCCAGATTCATCTGATTCAATGACAGAAAAAGATGCGTCTGTTGATCAAAAGATTGACAGTTATCTTCTTCAATATGAAAAAGAAGCTGTACCTTTGGATGCAAGCGACGAAGATAAACTTGGCCCAGAAGCAAGACAACAAGCCGCAGAACAACCTGTTCCTTTAGCGGAACGTTATAGGAAACGTTCGTCTCTTTATCGTTGGTTGTTCGAACAAGATGATCCTGCTGGTGGAGATACTGGTGGGGATACCGGTGGAGACGATTCTGGTGGCGGGGGAGGGGGAGAAACACCGGAACCCGGTGCTGAAGCTCCTGTTGCTCCTGTACCAAAAATCAACATTCGTAAGTTTGCCGAAGGTATAGCAAGACTTGTTAACAATTATCAAACATTAATCGATCCAAAAACGATTATATTAAATAGAGCGATGTATTACATTGCAAAAAACTATTCACCACGATTGGCTAAAGAACTCATGAGTATTTTGGAACGTGATTTCGATCTTACACCAAAAACACAATCCGAAGTTCAAGCTGAATATCCACCAGCACCAAGGGCAGGAAACTCTGGACCTGATAATGGTGGTGGGGCTCCGGGTGGAGGAGGGGGAGGATAAAACGTTTGATATCAGAATTTGAGGAACGAACAAGAATAGGGCTTTGGTTGGCTTTGCCCAAGGCATCTTTGATTGCTTGTCGCAAAATGTTATTTGAAAACGGCGTTTCGCTTCAAGAGTTGTTTTCTCAAATCATTGTGATGATGGAAAACAAAGATCCAAGAATCAAAAGCATTTTAGAATCAGCAAAAAAAGAAAAGTTTGCAAACAAGAAGCGTCAATTGATTTTTACAAACCCTAAAGCAATTTACGCTGCTTTGAACGAAAAAGATCCATTGAAAAACAGTAAGGAATAACATTATGGCGAACAAGAAAAAAAAGGTTGATGAAACACCAAAAATCCTATCGGGAGAAGATATCAACATCGAAGAATTGTTCGCTAGATTGAAAGAATTTGAAAATAAAGCTTTACTGGATCGTCTTAAAGTGATAGAAAGTAGTATAGCAGGCATACAAAAAGCTCAAATCATAGATCGATCTTTGTTAAAAGATATCAAGCAACACGTTGCTTATTTGAGTTTGGCACATGAAGAACTACTAAACAACATTGGTGCGTCGGAACCTTCTTCATATCATGAACCCGAAGAAGAAGCTGAAACGGCCACCGCAGAAAAGAACGATAAAAAATGGAACTGAAAAAATTAGAAGTTAAGTTGTTTTTTGAAAAAGTAAAAGCTTTCTTAAAAAACCATTGGTTAGAAATTGGTTTTGCTTTGGTTTTGTTTTACGCTGTTGTTGTTTTGAAACAAAAGCAAGATGTTATCAATCGTATGATTGACGAACAACAAAGAACCCGTGAAGCAAATCAACGAAACATTAATGAACTAGCTCAACAAATTGAACAAGAAATTATCAAGCGCAGAAAGATTGAATCCGATTATCAACAACTCTTAAGAGACATTCAACAACGACACGAAAAAGAAATGGAAAATATCCTTAAGCTTAAGGAAAAAGAAATCAAAGAATTGATTGCTAGATATCAAAACAACCCCGAACAAATGTCTCAAAGTTTGTTTGAAACTTATGGCATAAGAATCGATAGAGGGTGATTATGAAAAAACTTGTTTCTGCTTTGTTGCTTGCTTTGACTGCTTGCAATGCAACAACTAGTTCAACACAAAGAAGATTTGCAAACGAAACAGAAGTTGCTTTAACTCAAGTTGATTTAAATCGTTATCGCCCACAAAGACCAAGACAAGATATCACAGTTGATACAAGGTCTTTGTTAAGACAAGCTCCAGCAGAAGCTGTTGGAATTGAAATGTATACAAGAGCACAAATCAATGAAGGGATATTACGAATACCTAGAAATCACGTTGTTGGTCCTTTTCCCGGCGTGTGTGTTAATAATGTATCATTGGCTCATATTGATGCGTCTACAAGGCAAGCTATAAGAACCGTAAACGAAAACAACTTCACTCAATTGGAAACAATAGGTGCAAATGCTATTCGTGATATCAATTTGTTACAAAATGATTTTGGTTTGTTGCGTGCAGCTTATCAAGCCCGTGTAAATCAAAGAGACATAGCTTTGCGTGAAGCTGATGCAACAATAGAAACTTTGCGTAGATCACCAACAAGTAATGTATGGTTTGTTGTTGGTTTAACCGTTGGTGGTATTGCTTTAGCTTCTGGAACAACTGCTGCAATCATCCTACTTAGTCGTTAAGGAGACTAAGTTATGTTGTTAAAAAATTCAGCAGGTACTAAATCTGCATCATACACAATGATGGTTATTGCATTTGTGGTTGTAACTCTTTGGCTTACTGTTTCTATTGTAGCCAAAATTGGCAACATTGAAATTCGTGCGTTTTCTGGTTCTGAAGCTATGGCTTATCTTACACCAATTCTTGCTTTGTATTGGGGCCGTAGATGGAGTGAAGACAAAACAGCAACAGGTACCGAAGAAGAAAAGCATGAGTCTCAATGATAAAACAATCGACATGTCATAATTAAATGTAACCTAAATAAAGGTAGGAGAATTTAAAATGGCAGTTACAACAACAATTGACGCAACATTAGGTGTAGTATCAACAAATGACCCAGCAGGTACTGGAACAGTAACAATCAGTGGGTTACAAGCTCCAGTGATTGCTCTTACAACAGCAGCTACAATTTCAGCAGCTCAAGCTGGTGCATTTACTTTTGGTACAGGCGGTTCCGCTGTAACATATGTGATGCCACTTGCATCAAGTTGCCCCGGTTCAGTTTTCACATTCCGCTCTGTTACAGCTCAAGCTAACGCTCTTACTTGCTCACAAGAAGCAAACGGAACAAAAGCTTTCACCGATGGAACAGGAAACGGTTCAAAAGTGGCTGTTGCAAACGTAATCGGTAGCTCGGTATCACTTATTTCAGATGGTAAGAGCTTTCTCGTTATCGGCAGGAGCGGCTCTCTATCATTCTCTGGTACTTGATAATTACCACTATCGTTAATATAGAAACCTCCTACTAGTTAACGCTATAGGAGGTTTTCTTATGTCTATTATCCTTAACGAGCAAAAGTTCGATATCCCCGGTGTTAAAACAATTTCTTGGCAAGACCCAGAAGCTAAAACACTTGGATTAAAAGAAGTAACAAATAAAAATTCAAGAAGCTTGTGGTTACGTTCAATTGTTTGTCATACCATTCACGGTAAACTTGGCAAGCTTCTTCCCGGTTTGGGACCAAACACAAGTATTGATATTGCTCAAGCAAAATATCAAGTTAACACAACAAGACAAGTTTCATGGGACTTTACCTGTGATTTAAACGGAGAATGGTTGGTTCAAAACGATCCAACAAAATTCTATACATGGCAAGCATCAAGTGTCAATCCGTTTACTTGTGGGTTTGAGTTAGTACAACATGATAATGGTGATTTGTACGAAGAACAAATTGCTAAAGCTGTAGAGTTTATTGATTTTCTAACAGCTAAATTGGGAATCCAACGTCAAATACCTTGGGATATGAAAAACGATTGTCCACCAAAAGGTGTTGTTAAACGTATCGCTGGCAGCAACAATGGTAAAGATGTTGTTGGTGTTTATGCTCATTATCATCAAACAACAAATCGTGGATATGGCGATCCCGGTCCATATCTTCAACAAGCTTTAAAGAAAGCTGGATACGAAACTTACTCATTCGACAATGATGACGATAAAGCCACTTGGAAGGTCCGTCAGAAGGTTTTAGGATTCTCTGACAAGGATTGTGATGGTATTCCCGGTCCTGCCACTGTAAGAGCTTTAAAAGCGAACGGTAACCTTCATGGTATGTGGGTTTCCCGTCCTATCGATTTATTGATTAAGTGATTGGTTCGTAGCCACCTTGAGATAGCCAATCAAGGTCAACGTTGTCTGGTGTATATACTTCGGCATCTTCTATTGGTTCATCTGATTGCACGATGCTGTCAATGGTTACGTCAGAAGATGTAGTTTCTTTTGCTTCTGTTTGCAGTCTTTTTCTTTTTGGTGGTGATATATCCATATAAGTTCTCATGAGATGTTTGGCACCTGCTGGTGTGTCTACTGTGAAAGGTGAATAGTCTTCTGGAATAGGTGTTGATATATGCAATCTTCCCTGACAACGAATACGTAGATAAAGATATGTTCCGCTTCCTCCCGGCGTGGCTCTCATTTCAACAAAGAACTTGTTTTTTGAAGCTAGGGTTGATAGACGAGGAACACCAATAGCGGCAAGGTTAGCTGGATCAGCACCAAGAATATAAAATCCTCGGTGATCGTTTTCTCTACCACCAATTTGTGCGTAATATATACCTTTTTGTGAATATAGAGTTGTCATGAACTTTGAATGAGCAAGAACGTTTATGTTTAATGCTTCAAGCAAACCTCGTTCTTGCGCTGCTGCCCATGCCAAGCGTGTGCATTTCAAACCATCTCCTGCAAGGTTGTAAGCTTCACCTTCTTTTGTTTCTTTAAACTTTTTACCTTTTACAACATAAGCACCTGCTTTAAAGTTTTTAAGAAATCGCCGCAAACGTTTTAAAGCTCCACCGGTTCCAAGAGCAGCTTCAAGAACCGCTTTCATTTCATCATGCGCCTTAAGCATTGCTCTGCTTGTGCCAAGATCAGACAGAAAGCGTATGTTGTTTGGATCGCTTATATCCCAGCTACTTCCACCAAGTTGTGCTTTAAAATCTTTCTTGATTTCTAATCGATATGGGCCAACAACGTTACCGTCGCCATCCTTTAATGAGAATTCAGCATCAACACTATGACGATCAGAGCCAGCACCTATAATCGTTTTAGGACTCATCCCCGCTGCCACAAGAGCAGTTATAACTTGCGCTTCGTATCCAGCTCCTTCGTTCTCATATTCTTCGTATAAAAGATCTTCAAGTAGGATCATATTGACAAAACACCTTACACTATACATAGTAATCTTATATCAAAGGAGTGTTAACATGAAAATCTGGCCAAGTATTGAAAAAAGTTATCACAAGCGCAAAGATGGTTATTACCAAGAAGTTATAAGCCATTTTGTTCATTTTCAAGACAACACAGGCAACACTCAAACAAAGCTAGACAAGCAAACACTTGGAGGAGTATATACCGAAAACTATAGTCATAACTCTTTTAGTGGAGTTGTAGTTATCAAAGAGAACGGTTCAGAAAAACGTCTTGTTGCCGTGGAGAAATAAATCATGCCTTTACCATCTTGGCTAGATCCAACTACAGAAATAAAGAACAATCAACAACCAGAAGCTTACAAAAAGCTGGACGATCTCACAAAAAGTGTTGTGTTTATTCTTTGCTCTTATAAGTCTTTACGCAAATGTAATTCATCGCTAACAACCGAACAAATATTTTGGATTATTGGAAACTTTGTTTCTGAAACTGGATGGGGTAAATATTGGAACGGCTATAACTTTGGTGGTTGGAAAATCAACAAAGCTTATGCGGACTCATATAAAAAGCATTACAAGGTTAGTGCTCCTTGGTACCAAGACGAAGGACACGTTGCTTCTGGTGACGAGCCAATTGTTTATTACCGTGGATATGTGGAACCGTTGCACTTTTATCGTGAATGGGTGGAACGATTTGTTCCTTCGGTTCCAAATCTAAAAGATAAACGTTATAACAAAACAGGTGAAGCTTTTTGGAAACCGAATTCAAGTTGGTTTCTGGAGTTGTGTTTAGCTGGGTATAAGGGACCAGTAACTCAAGCTAGCCCAGATAAAAGCGTTGAGTCATGGAAAAAGGTTGTATATCGTTGTCAAGTTATTGTTGCACAACATTTACTTGGAGTAAAAGTTGACGCATCTTGGGGCACGAAAAGCTCAACAGCTTGTTTGGCTTTTCAAAATGGTTATAATCTTGTAAAAGATGAAAAGCCAAACTTCGAAACATTAGGTTTATTGCTTAAGCAATGGGAGGACAAAGGATGCCCACTGGCTATAAAGCTTTAGCCAAGAATTAGTTTTTTGGCAGGTTCTTTGTT